>Ga0209575_10000041_pt1 | contig 164254 bp, 129 predicted proteins | sample Medcelwee11metaG_FD_187172 | JGI IMG/M metagenome (GOLD analysis project Ga0209575, IMG submission 187172) | Freshwater pond sediment microbial communities from the University of Edinburgh, under environmental carbon perturbations - Medium... | ecosystem: Environmental > Aquatic > Freshwater... | reverse complement strand
GAGCAATTAACTATTTAGCATTACTTTTAGTGCTTTTCCTTAGCCTTAACCTCAACATTTCTTGCGATACAACAGAACAACAAAGCAAAGTAAAAATATTACTTGAGGCAGAAGATGCAAGTTGCACAGAGGCATGGTTAAATTTAAAAATAGAAAGCATTGCTTTGCCAATTGAAATAACATTATTTCAAGGTGATTCGTTATTATTTACGACAAACATAAATAGTAGTGATACAACTCTTTTTGTAGAGAACCTATTACCCAACCAAAACTACTCTTTTTATTCAACTATGAGTCCGTTTAGTCATTCTGTTTTAAAGAGCAATGTTGCTTCTGTTACCACAATGGATACCACAAGCCATAACTTTACTTGGGAAACTTATGAATTTGGTGGTGCAAATGGAAGTAGCTATTTAAATGATGTAGCCATAATAAACGAAAACGACATTTGGGCAGTAGGCGAAATACACACAGCAGAAACAGACCAATTTGACAGCAATGGTGTTTGGGTTCAGCCTTATAATGCAGTGCATTGGGATGGAGTTAAGTGGGAGTTGAAGAGGATTATGTTTCCCACAGATGCCGATCAACCAGATGGACACAAATCAGCGAAAGAATGTAATTCAATTTTTGTTTTTAATGAAAACGATTTTGTAATTTCTGCCTCTGTTCAAGTAGCTTTCATGAATTCAGCAAATAGTTATACTATAAAAAAATTGGATTTTAAGTGGGAAGATAGATTCACAATAAGTTCCATTTGGGGCACTACGAGCCAAGATTTTTATGTAGTAGGCAATGGTGGGAATATAGCCCACTACAATGGAAGCAAATGGACAAAAATAGAAAGCGGAACGGAGTTGAATATAAATGACATTTGGGGAGTAGGAGAAAATAATAACAACACAATTTATCTTATGGCTGCTGAATTATTTACGGATAAAAATAGCGAATTACATAAAATAAATAATAATGAAAGTACATTAGTTAATAATACAGACCTTGGAAAATCAACCCTTTCAGTATGGGGATATGGTAAAAAATTATATGTGGCTGGCTCCATATTATTTTTAAGTTATAACGGAGGAAAAGAATTTGTTGATATTGGAATAGGGGTAAAAGAAAGAGGTTTATTCTCAATACGAGGGCTAAGTTATAATGATATATTTATAACTGGAGTAGATTTTCAATTAGCTCATTTTAATGGATTAAGTTGGAGAAAGCATAACTTAAACGTTAATGCAAATGGTGAGTTCTACAAAGTAATGCAACAAAACAATATTGCTTGTGCTGTTGGTATTAATAACTCAAACAGAAAAGCAATTATTGCTATTGGTAGGAGATAAATAATTAAATGAAAAGAACAATCCCAAATTAATAATTATCTTTTCCGACTTATATATTTACAACTCAAAAATATTCAAACACACGGTGAGTTAAGTCATTTTCTTGGAAAGATGTGATGCTTTTCCGCATCAAGGGGTGTGTTTTGTAGAAGTGTAAACAAAACACTTTTGGACGAAATATTTAAAAAGCTATCCAAAATGGTTTTATACAGGATAATTAAAAAGCACACACCCCCAACCCCTCTCAAGATGGGAGTTATTTGCCATTTTATTTAGGATATCAAAGGTAAATCCATTCTTTCCCATTGTTTTTGTTTGTTCATTTGTCCTTTTCAAGTCAATTCATTTCAGGACGGTGAAATTAAAAGTCCCCTCTTGAGAGGGGAAAGATGCGATGCTTTTCCGCATCAAGGGGTGTGTTTGATGTATGAGTCGAGCAATTTTCTTGGAAAAATGTTCAAACGAGAATGTAAATGAATGTCTTTTACTTGTTTTGATTGATTTTTTCCTTTAAATAAACCTATTTAATGACGAGACAAGTAAAAATCCACCAGAATTTTACTTTTTCCCACGTTTTTTAATTTGCACAAGCACGGCACCAAAAGCGGCAATTGTCATTCCAATTCCTTCTTTAAAAGTGATTGTTTCACCAAGAAAATACCAAGCTAAAATGGCAATTTGAATTAGCATTGTTCCATTAATTATGCTCGATTCCATTGCTGTAAGTGTGCGGAGCGTTAAATTCCACAAAGTAAATGCAAAAGCTGTGTTAATAATAGCAAGCCAGATTAAAAATCCCCAAGTTTTAACGCTTATTTCTGGAATTCCGTTCATTGAAAATCCAATTATAATTAAAATAATTGCTCCAACACCCATGCTGATAAAAGTAATAACTAATGGACTAATATCTTTGTTTCGGTTAATATCGCGACCAATAATTGCAGAAATTGCGTTTGCCAAAACTCCAATTGCCATAATTATTAGTCCAATAGCTTCATTTCCAATTAGCGAAACGGGAAAGAAGTAGGTAATAATTCCCATAATAAAAAGAGCCGAGCCAATCCATTGCAAATAAGTGGGCTTTTCGGCAAGCAAAAACACGCCCATAACGGCAACAATTAATGGAGTAAAATTTAACATTAAGCTAACCGTAACCGATGGAAGTAAAGATAAGCCCAAAAATTGCGAACCTTGAGTGAATGTATAAAATATAAAACCCAAAAGAATTAACTTTTTCCATTGAGCTGGTTTTAGCTGTTTTATTTCGGAAATGTATTTTTTGCGGAAAATGAATGGAATAAAGCACAAAAACGCAATAATGTAACGCAAACCAGCATAAGTTATTGGTGGAATTTCGAACAATCCCCATTTGATAATTATAAATGAAGTTGACCATAAAAAAGTGACAAAAAGCGCTTGGAAAATTGAAATAGCATGTGAATATTTACTTTTTGTCACTTAGTTCTCGTTCAATTGTTACAAATTAGAAAAATATATCCAAAATTACTCAAGTTCAACCACTATTCCATCACTTTCGTTGTGCAACCTATCCAACGAAGTTATAACATAAACCGATGATTTATCAGTTTCATTTAGATTAAAATAGCTCGTTTTTTTGTTCAAAATTTTGGCAACAATGTTTTTGGAATTTTCTAAATCAATTTCGCTTTTGGAATTGAATTTATAAACCAAATAATAATTTGGAAATTCGCCATCACTTCCAGCATTTGGCAAATTCCAATCGATTAATATTCCCGTGTTTGTTTTAACAATATGCACATTTTCGGGATTTAGCGGTGGAGTTGACTCAATCCATTCCATTTTTGGAGGAATTGCAATGTTTTTATAAAAATCATTTTTCAAAGAATCTGAAAATCCGTTCCAATTTCCATAAATAGATTTTGCAGAAAAATAGACAGAACCAAGAACGTTTGGAGTGTTTCTATTTAAACGAATTTGATTGCCAAGTTCAGATTTTAATCCAGTATAATCCGAAGCAGCCATTTTGCTTGAAAAATGCCCAATGTATAAATGTCGCTCTTTAGTAATTTTAGCCCACCAAGGCACAAGTTTTGAGTAATCGGCTTTTTCGTGACCAATTTCCCAATAAACTTGTGGCGTAATGTAATCAACAATTTTATTATCAAGCCAATTCAGCGGGTCGCAGTAAATAATATCAAAAGAATTAAAACCACTTGTGCCTGCGTATTCATTGCGGACAATTCCAAAAGGGGAAATTCCAAATTTTACAAACGGCTTTTTGGATTTAATAATATTGTAAATATCCTTCATAAGAATGTTTATGTTGTCGCGTCGCCAATCGTCAATATTTGTAATTCCACGACTAAAATTGAGAAAAGTGAGTGAATCTTCGTTCGAAATTTTTGGTCCGTAAGGATAGAAATAATCGTCAAAATGAATTCCATCAATATCATAATTTACAAGAACATCGTTCATTACGTTTAAAATATGTTCTCTAACTTTTGGCAAACCCGGATCGAGCATTTTGAATTTTTGCGAAGTGATAATCCAATCGGGATGTTGAACCGCCACGTGATTTTTGTTGAGAGTGTATAAAGTTGTATCGCGAACAGCTCTGTAAGGATTAAACCAAGCGTGCAATTCCATTCCGCGTTTGTGCGATTCGGTAATTGCAATTTGCAACGGGTCGTAAAAAGGCTCGGGAATTTGTCCTTGTTTTCCAGTTAAATAATATGACCAAGGCTCAAAATTGGATTTATAAAGTGCATCGCATTCGGTTCTAACTTGGAAAAAGACAGCATTAATACCCGCAGCGTTAAGCGAATCTAATTGATTTGTTAATTCGTCTATTTGAATTTGTGTGGAATTTCCAATTTTTAAGGGCCAATCGATATTTGCAACCGTTGCAATCCAAGCTCCGCGTAATTCCCGCTTAGGACTTTGGTTTTGACTAAATGAAGTTCCAACAAAAAACACTAATAAAAAGAGGACAAGTTTTTTCATAAATATTACACCAAAAAATTATTGATTTGATGTTTTAAGATAAGAATTATCCACGAATAAAGTTATTGTTTTAAATCTAATAACCCATAATTTATGAATCAAATTTATATTTATTTTCATCTTACCAATAAAAAACAAACATAAATGTTATATTTAAAGTAACTATTTCGAGGAAAAAAATATGTCAATTGATTTAAATAAGTTTACTGTAAAAGCTCAGGAAACAATCCAAAATTCGATTGAAATTGCTCAAAATTATAACAATCAAATTGTTGAACCTGAACATATATTTGCGGCACTTTTGCAGGATAATGAAAGTGTAGCAGTTGCTGTAATTAAAAAAGTTGCTTCAAATTTGGACACTTTGCGAATTAAAGTAGGTGAATTTTTGGAGCGAAAACCCAAAATTACAGGTGCGGGAGTAGGAAATCAGCAACTTTCGCAAGCAACTTCACAGCTTTTGGATGATTCTTCTCGCGAAGCCGATAATTTGAAGGACGAATATATATCAACCGAACACATTTTAATTGCGCTTTCCGAAGGTAATAATGAGCTAAATAAATTAATTAACACGAGTGGAATTACAAAAAAAGCAATTCTTACGGCGTTAAAAGATATTCGTGGAAATCAGCGAGTTACAAATCAAAATCCAGAAGACACATATCAATCGCTAAATAAATATGGCAGAAATTTAACAGAACTTGCAAAATTAGGAAAACTTGACCCAGTTATTGGTCGCGATGAAGAAATTCGTCGTGTGTTGCAAGTGCTTTCGCGTCGCACAAAAAATAATCCAATCTTAATTGGCGAGCCTGGTGTTGGAAAAACTGCAATTGCCGAAGGTTTGGCTCACAGAATTATTTCGGGCGATATTCCTGACAATTTAAGAGAAAAAAAAGTAATTTCGCTCGATTTAAGTGCGTTGGTTGCTGGTGCACAATTTCGCGGACAGTTTGAAGAGCGATTAAAAGCGGTTATAAAAGAAGTTCAAAAATCAAATGGCGAAATTATTCTGTTTATTGATGAAATTCATCAGCTTGTTGGTGCTGGAAAAACTGATGGTGCAATGGATGCAGCAAATATTCTAAAACCAGCTTTAGCACGAGGCGAATTACATGCTGTTGGTGCAACTACTTTAAAAGAATATAAAAAATATATCGAAAAGGATGCTGCACTTGAACGCCGATTTCAACCAATTTTAATTCAAGAACCAAACGAAGAAGATGCAATTTCAATTTTGCGTGGATTAAGTGACCGCTACGAAGTTCATCACGGAGTTAGAATTACCGATGCGGCACTTGTTGCGGCGGTTCAGCTTTCCAATAGATATATTACTGATAGATTTCTTCCTGACAAAGCAATTGATTTAATTGACGAAGCTGCGTCAAAATTGCGAATTGAAATAAATTCAATGCCCGAAGAACTTGACCACCTTGAAAGGAAAATCAAAAATATTGAAATTGAACGCGAAGCACTTAAACGCGAAAAAGATGAAGTTTCAAAAAAACGAATAGAGGAAATAAATATTGAGTTTGCAGAGCTAAACAATACGAGAAATGTTTTAAAAAGTCATTGGCTATTGGAACGTGAAAAAATACAAAAAATCAGAAAACTTAAAAGCGAAATTGAAGAAACAAAAGTTTTAGCCGAAAAATTTGAGCGAGAAGGCGATCTTGGCAAAGTTGCTGAAATTCGTTACGGAAAAATTGTTGAATTAGAACGCGAGTTAAGAAAAGAAAGCGGCAGTTTAACCGAAATTCAAAAAGACAAAAAACTACTTAAAGAAGAAGTTGATGCCGAAGATGTTGCAGAAGTTGTGGCAAAGTGGACGGGAATTCCAGTAAAAAAAATGTTGGAAAGCGAAAGAAGTAAACTTGTAAGACTTGAGGATGAACTTCATAAACGCGTTATTGGACAAGATGATGCGGTTGAAGCGGTTGCAAATGCAATTCGCCGTTCGCGTGCCGGTTTGCAAGATGTAAGCCGTCCAATTGGTTCGTTTATTTTTATTGGAACAACTGGTGTTGGAAAAACTGAATTAGCACGTTCTTTGGCTGAAATTCTTTTTGATGACGAACATGCTATGATTCGTATTGATATGAGCGAATACATGGAAAAATTTTCCGTTTCGCGTTTAATTGGCGCTCCTCCTGGATATGTTGGCTACGAAGAAGGCGGACAATTAACCGAAGCAGTTCGCCGAAGACCATACTCGGTGCTGCTTTTGGATGAAATTGAAAAAGCTCATCCCGATGTTTTTAACGTTTTGCTCCAAGTTTTGGATGATGGAAGATTGACCGATAATCAAGGAAGAACGGTTAATTTCAAAAATACAATAATAATTATGACTTCAAATATTGGTTCACATTTAATTCAAGAAAAAATTAGTGGATTAAACGAGGACAATTTGGATGAAATTATGGGCGATTTGCGTGTTGGATTAACAAATTTATTACACAATACAATCCGTCCAGAGTTTTTGAACAGAATTGATGAAATAGTTTTATTTAAACCTTTGCTCAAAAATGAAATAAACAAAATTATTGATATTCAATTAAACGGACTTTATCAGTTGCTGCATGAAAAGAATATGAAAATTGAGTTTACTGCAAACGCAAAGGATTTTTTACTAGAAAAAGGATTTGACGCAACTTATGGCGCCCGACCAATGAAACGAGCAATCCAAAAATGTGTGCTAAATAGATTATCAACAGAATTGCTATTGAACAATTTTGAAAGTGGCGATACCATTCTTGTAGATTATAAAGGAAATCACAAATTGGAGTTTACTAAATTGTAATTTCACATGTAGTTAAATATGTTTGTAGAAAAGTGTGCTTAAGTAATATTTAAACAAAAACCCCGAAAATTAACGTTTCTGGGGTTTTTGTTTATCTAATATTTGCAAATTGTAATTTTTCATCAAAACTTATTATATATTAGTGCGTCTAAAAAAGTTACAAAGGTCGAATGTTTTAATTTTTATGCAGAGTTTTAATTGAATAGAAGAGTAAAAATGGTGTTTTTGAGTCTTATGATGATATTTGTTGGTTGTTCCAAACAAAGTTATAAGACGGAAATTATTCCAATAAACGAATTTTTCAAAAATCCACAAAACACACAGTTTGAGCTATCGCCTGATGGCAACAATATTGCATACTTAAAACCTTGGAAAAATAGATTAAACATTTTTATTAAAAATCTTTCCACAAAAGTTGAAACTCAGCTAACAAACGAAGAGAACAGCGATATTCAAATAATATTTTGGGCAAATAAATCAACAATTATTTACTCAATTGATAAATATGGAAACGATAATAATTCCTTAATTTCAATTTCTATTGATACAAAGCAAAAAAACCAGCTAAATGATTCTAAGAATGCAAACGCTTTTGTTATAAATCTATTGCCAGAATTTGAAAATGAGATAATTATTGAAACAAACGAACGTGATGCAACTCTTTTTGATGTTTATCGAATCAATTTATTAACAGGCAAACGCGAAATTATTGGGCAAAATCCCGGGAATATTACTCATTGGTTAACCGATAATAACGGAAAACTTAGAGTTGCTGTTTCTACAAATGGAGTTAATAACGGAATTCTTTACAGAGATGACGAAAATGGAAGTTTCAAGGAAATTAAAAATGTGCCATTTTCCGATGTTTTTTTCCCAATTGCCTTTAGCGCTGATAACAAATTTGTTTATGTAATTTCTAACGAAAATGGCGACAGAACTGCTTTAATAAAATATGATATTAAAAAAAACTACGAAGTTGAACTTATTTATGAACATCCAGAAGTTGATATTGAAAATGTTTTTATTTCGGCAAAAACAAAAAATTTATTGGGCGTTTCGTTTTTAAGTTGGAAAAGAGAATTCCATTTTTGGGATGCAAGACGAAATGAAATTCAGCAAAAACTCGAAAGCAAAATGCCAAATATGGAAATTGAAGAAGTTGGTTCGGATTATGACGAAAATAAATACCTTCTAAAAATCTCTTCCGATAAAACTTATGGAAGCTACTTTTTATACGATTCAGCACTTGATTCGTTGGAAGTGATTTCCGAAATATCACCTTGGTTAAAAGATTCTGAATTTTCGCAAATGAAACCAATTAGTTTTAAATCTCAAGATGGACTTACAATTAATGGTTATTTAACGCTTCCAAAAGTAGAAGTTTTTGAAAATCTTCCAGTTGTTGTGCTTCCACACGGCGGTCCTTGGCTTAGAGATAAGTGGGAATTTAACAAAACCGTACAATTTCTTGCAAATAGAGGCTATGTTGTTCTTCAAATAAATTATCGCGGTTCGGTTGGTTATGGAAAAGAATTTTGGATGGCGGGATTTAGACAGTGGGGTGGCAAAATGCAAGACGACATAATCGATGGCGTTTCATGGCTTGTTAAGCAAGGTTTTGTTGATGAATCTAAAATTGCAATTATGGGAAGTTCTTTTGGCGGTTATCTCGCTCTTCAGAGTTTAACAAAAAATCCAGATATTTTCGCTTGTGGAATCAGTCAAAGTGGAATTTCTAATCTAATTGCCTTTTTGGACAAAATTCCACAAACTTGGACACCTTTTCGAAAAATGCTAAACGAAATGATTGGCGACCCAATTATCGATTCAACAATGTTAAAATCTTACTCGCCATTTTTTAATTATCAAAAAATAGTATCACCTTTGCTAATTGCTCACGGAAAAAATGATTCCAAAATTGAAATTACTCAAGTAACCGATTTTGTAAGTAAGCTAAAAGACAATAAAATTGATGTTAAATACATTGTAAATGATAACGAAGGGCATATTTTTAACAAGGAAGAAAATAGAATTGCGTTTTATCGTGAAGTTGAAACATTTCTTGCTAAACACATAAAGGGAAGAAAAGAAAAATAGTTTTCCATTCCACTTATAAAATTGTATTTTCACATTGCTTTTTTTAACCACTAAATTTTGGAATTATGATAAATATTGAAAAATACAAACATGTAATTTGGGATTGGAACGGAACTTTGTTTAATGATGTTGAGCTTTGTTCCAACATTATGAACCAACTACTTGACGAAGCTAACTTGCCCCAAATAACTGTAGATGAATATAGAGCCGTTTTTACATTTCCAGTAATTGATTATTATAAAGCACTTGGGCACGATGTTGGGGACGAAAACTGGCAGAAAATTAGTCACCAATTTATTAGCGAATACGAAGCAAATAAATACAATTACTCAATTTATAACGATGCCAAAGATGTATTAACAAAAATTAAAAATCTTGGAATTTCTCAATCGGTGCTTTCGGCTTATAAACAAGAAACTTTGGATGAATTAGTAGCACATTTTGGACTTTCGGAGTTTTTTGTTGGGCTAATCGGTCTGGACAATATTTACGCAACAAGCAAATTGGACAACGGATTAAATTGGATGAAAAAACTTGGATTCCAAAAAGGCGAAGTTCTGTTCGTGGGCGATACACTTCACGATTGCGAAGTTGCGCATGCAATTGGTGCAGATCCAGTTTTAATTACGCTTGGACATCAATCTTTGGATAAATTAAAAAGCTGTAAAATTGAACTAATTGACAGTTTGAGCGAATTGCTAAGTTCTAACTAATTTGATTTTGTGGTTTTATGTAAGCAGAGTTCTTTAGAGATTTTTAAAGAACTCTGCTTTTAAAAGTTCGGTTTACACAAACACGTCTTTAGTTTAATTGCGTTTTAACTATTTCATCAATTTGTGCTAACGCATCTTGTATTTTGGAAATGTCTTTTCCGCCAGCGGTTGCAAGATGTGGACGACCGCCACCAGCTCCGCCAACAATTTGAGCCACCAAACCGACAATTTTTCCAGCTTGTAATTTTTTATCCTTTATTAAATCATCAGAAACAACACAAACAATTCCAACTTTTTCATCCATTTCCGAAATTAAAACACCAACTCCACTTTTCATTTTATTACGAAGCTCATCGCCCATTGATTTTAATTCGTCCATGTTTGTGGCTTCAACTTTGCCTTTAAAAAGATTAAATCCGTTAATTTCGATAGGATTTTTAATCATTTCGTCAATTCCGCCAAGTTTGGATTTTAGCTCATATTCCGAAATTTCTTTTTCCAACTTCCTTTTTTCGTCATTTAGTTCGGAAAGTTTTTGGTTTAATTGTGTTAATTTACCTTCTTGCAAAGCAATAAAGTTAAAAACTCCACGTCCAGTTGTGGCTTCAATTCTTCTAATTCCACTTGCAATTGACGATTCGCTCAAAATTTTAAAAATTCCAATTTCGGAAGTATTTTTTACGTGAGTTCCGCCGCAAAACTCAATTGAATAATCGTCAAATTGAACCACGTTTACTTTGTCGCCATATTTATCGCCAAAAAACATTAACGCACCCATCTCTTTTGCTTTTTCAAAAGGAGTGTTTACGTGATGATTTGTTTCAATACTTTCCCAAATTTTATTATTTACAATTTGCTCAATTTCGGCAATTTCCTCGACTGTTACTTTTTGAAAATGTGAAAAATCGAAACGGAGTTTTTCGTTATCAACCAACGAACCAGATTGTTTTACATGCTCGCCAAGTACTTTTCGCAAAGCTGCGTGCATCAAATGTGTTGCTGAGTGATTTCGCTTAATATCCATTCTTCTGGAATTATCAATAGAAAGTTTAATTTTTGAACCAATTTCAAACTTGTGGTTTTCTGGATTACTGACAACATGAATCACTTTTCCATCAATTTTGGTTACTTCAATTATTTCAAATTCTTTATTTCCAATTTGCAATTTCCCCAAGTCGCCAATTTGTCCGCCCGATTCTACGTAAAAAGGTGTTTTATCAAAAATTAGTAACGAATTTTCATCATTTTGTTTTAAAGCCAAAAGTATAGCTTCGGTTGAAACTTCAAGATAACCAGTAAATTCTGTCGTTTCGTTGATGTTTCCAACAAATCCTTCAAGTGATTCAACAACAATTCCAGCTTCTGCAATTTTGTTTTTTGTGGCAATTCTTGCTCGGACTTTTTGTTCCGCCATTAGCTCGTTAAAACGATTTTCGTCAATTGTTAAGCCTTTTTCCGAAGCCATTACGTTTGTTAAATCTACTGGAAATCCGAAAGTATCGTAAAGTTTAAAAACATCATCGCCGCTAATTTGCTCTTTTGTATTAGCCGAAATTGTTTCAAAAAGCTCAATTCCTCTGTCAAGAGTTCTGTTAAAATTCTCTTCTTCGGCTTTAATAATTTTAATTACGTTTTCTTTGTTGGTAATAATTTCTGGAAAAACTTCGCCCATTGTTGCAACTAAAACATCAACAAGTTTGAACATAAATGGTTGATTTAAATTTAACTTTCGTCCAAAACGCAAAGCACGACGCAAAATGCGGCGAAGAACATAACCGCGACCTTCGTTACCAGGAGTTGCACCATCGGCAATTGCAAAAGTAAGCGTGCGAATATGGTCGGCAATTACACGCATTGAAACAATATCTTCAGCTTCTTTATAAGGAGTGTTTGATATTTCGGAAATTTTTCCAATAATTGGAGCAAAAATATCGGTGTCATAATTGGCTTTTTTATTTTGAAGCACCGCAACAATTCGTTCAAATCCCATTCCAGTATCAACATGTTTTGCTGGAAGTTCTTTTAGCGTTCCAGTTTCATCGCGATTATATTGAATAAAAACTAAATTCCAAATTTCGATACATTGTTCAACGCCGGCATTTACCCATTGAGGATTGTCAAAATCATCACCAATATTTATGTGAATTTCTGAGCAAGGACCACATGGACCTGTTTCGCCCATTTCCCAAAAGTTGTCTTTTTCGTCAAATTTTAGAACGTGATTTGGATTTATATCCGTCATTGTATGCCAAATTTGGAGTGCTTCTTCGTCAGTTCTGTAAACTGTTGCCCACAAACGTTCTTTTGGCAATTTCCAAACATCGGTTAACAATTCCCAAGCCCAAGTAATTGCTTCTTTTTTATAATATCCGTCTTCTGGTTTTAAAGGATTTCCGAGCGACCAGTTTCCGAGCATTTCAAAAAAAGTGTGATGATAAGTATCGCGTCCAACTTCTTCCAAATCGTTGTGTTTTCCACTTACGCGAATACATTTTTGAGTATCAGCAACTCGATTATAATCCCGCAAACCTTGTCCGAGAAAAACATCTTTAAATTGATTCATTCCAGCGTTTGTAAAAAGTAAAGTTGGGTCGTCAAACGGAACAACTGGAGCACTTTCAATAATTCGATGTTCTTTTCCCTTAAAAAAGTCCAAAAACTGTTTTCTAATTTCATTAGAAGTCATTTTATATCCTATTAAAATTTATATTTTTTAAATTTTGCAAACGCAAATATAAGAAAAGGGCAATGTTATTTTTAATATTTATAAACCAAGAAAACTAAATATTTTTGGAAGAACTTCGCCAGATTTGCCTAAAATTGAAAAATCGACTTGATCTGAAATATTTGTCAATTCAATATTTATTTCAACCAAAGTTGCACCTGCTTCTTTTGCCGATAGCGGAATGTAGGCAGCAGGATAAACTACAGCCGAAGTTCCAACAATAAAACAAATATCCGCATTTATTGCTATTCTTTCTGCTTCTTCAAAAATCCCTTTGGGAAGCATTTCGCCAAACCAAACAACATCTGGACGAATCATTCCGCCACATTTTTCACATTTTGGAACTTCGTTTGCATCAATAAATTTTTCTACATCGTAAAAAGCTTTGCATTTTAGACAAAAATTCCGCTCAATATTTCCGTGAAGTTCAAGTATGTTTGTGCTTCCAGCTCGTTTGTGAAGATTATCAACATTCTGCGTAACTACTGTAACTTGGTTAAAATGTTTTTCAAATTCAGCTATTGTTTTGTGTCCAGCATTTGGCTCTGTTTCGCTGATAATTTTTCTTCTGTATTGATACCATTCCCAAACTAAATTGGGATTTTTCATAAATCCATCAAAACTTGCCAATTCTTGAGCCGACATTTTATTCCACAATCCACCTTTTCCACGAAATGTGTCAATTCCACTTTCGGCTGAAATTCCAGCTCCAGTAAAGAAAAGAATTGATTTTGCAGAACGCAGTTTTTGAATTAATTCTTCTGGTATTTCAATTTCATTTAGCATTTTATTTCTTTCCCAAACTGTAAGTTATTAATTTTCCTCTGTCGGTGGAATATAAATTGCAGTTTCTGCCAAACGGACAAAATTTGTCCAGTTGGAATTTCCTTGTCTATCATTTTTTACAACACTTAAATATGCGTTTGATTTTGCACTCATTTCATCGGCGTGATATAAAACAATAGCTTCGGGCATTTTAGGAATTACTGGCGAGGCAAATTCCAACTTTCCTTGATGGCTTAAAACCAAGTGGATTAACTGATTTTTAAGAGTTTCGGAAAATCCACTTATTTCTTTTGACTTTTCTTCAATACGCATTGCTGCTATTACGATATGACCAATTAGCTTTCCTTTATCGGTATAATCAAAATTGCTTTCGTAAGTCAATTCCTCTGTTTTTCCAAAATCGTGTAAAATTGCACCACAAATAAGCAAATCTCTATTTAATTCTGGATGAATGTCGCAAGCGGTTTTGCAAAACTTGATTATTTCCAGCGTGTGTTCAAGCAATCCATTCAAATATGAATGATGCCAAGCTTTTCCTGCTGGAACGTTAAAATATTTTTCTTTTGTTTGCTCGTCAAATATTTTTTGGATAAGCAGTTTTAAGTGCTTGTTTGTAATTTCTTCAACTATTTGGTTCCATTCTTTTGTCATTTCGTCCAAATTTCGTTGCGAACGTGGCAAAAAATCGGAATGCGAAACATTATCACTTTGATTTGCAACTCTTATTCTGTTAATAATTAATTGCGGCGTTCCGTTAAATTCATCAAATTTGCAATCAACTTTTACAATATTTCCTTCTTTTGCCGAATTGGCAAAAACCTCAAAACCCTCCCACATTTTGGCAGAAATTGTTGCCGAAATATCCCTTAACTCAAGACTTAAAAATTCCTTATTCGTTTTTGTAGTTTTCTTTTCTATTTTGGTTATTAAAAGAAAAAGATGCGTTTCGTCACCGAAACTAAATTCCAAAATGCTTTTTTGCTTTAACATTTTTTCCTCAGTTTATTGGTTTAACTTTTGTTGAACTTGGAATAGTTACAGTAACAGTTCTGTTTAGTAACTCAATTGATAGCGAAAGCGTGCTTTCATCCTTGCTAATTGAATTTACAAATCCTTCAACACCAGCAAACGGACCTGATTCAATTAACACTATTTTGCCTTTTACAATTCCAGTAAGTACTTTTAACTGATCGGGTGATTTTACTAGTATTTTCAAACTTTCTATTTCAATTTTTGGAATTGTGGCTATCTTTCCATCAAAAGTAATTGATTTTAACACAGCATCACAAGTTGTGGCTTTATTTCGCTCATATTCGGTTGCAAAAATAAATATGTAACTTTTAAAAAGTGCTTCGGTTACTTTTTTCTTTCTATCGCTCCACTGTTTAACAACAATAATTTGTGGAAGAAAAACTTCTATTCCAAGCTCGTTAATTTGCTCCAATGCTTTTACTTCATGCCGCGGTCTTGTATATAAAGGATACCATTTTTTCATTAATCTTCTATCTCCCTTTTTAATTCTGATTAATTACAGATTATGCTTAATTATTTTAATTAGTTTATCAGTTTCAATTTCTATTGGATGAATTCCACTTACAACATACGATTCATATTTTTCTTCTAATTCCTTATCAATTTCGTTTGCTAAAACATAGACAGCAACTGAAAAATATTTGTCCTTATTTCTGATTGCTTTTACAATTTCTTCGCCATTAAGAAGACTTAATTCATTTTTGATTACAATAATTGAAGGAAGTTCTTCGTTTATATAATCCAAAGCAGCATATCCATTTTTTGCTTTAAGTAGCAAATAACTTGGCAACGATTCCGAAATTCTTTCTCCGCGTTCCTCCAAACGCTTTTCATCGTCATCAACTAAAAGTAGAATATTTTGAGCTTCTGGAACGGAAATATGGAACTCGCTTCCTTCACCTTTTTTGGAATAAAACCAAACATCACCATTTAGTTTATCAACAATTTCTTTAACCAAAATCAGTCCCATTCCACTTCCTTGTTCGCCATCTGTTCCTTCGGTGGAATATTTTTCGTCCAATTTAAATATTTTTTCTTGGTCAACGTCCGAAATTCCAACCCCTTTGTCTTTAATAACAATTTCAACCATATCGCCTTTAAAAATACTACCCGAAATTGTAACTACAGAATTTTGATTAGAAAATTTAATCGCATTTTCTAATAAGTCCGAAATTGCTTTGCTAAGTTGCTTTTCGTCACTTTTTACATAAATATCGTTTGAAATATTTTGAATTATTTCAATGTTTTTGCGAATGGCAATTCCAGTAAGTTTTGAAACGACAACCGAAATAAGATTTTTCAAATTTAATCGCTGATTTTCAATAACGGTTCGTCCAGTTTTTAAACGCGACCAATCGAGTAAATGCTCAATAAAATTAAGTTGATGTTGCGAACTATTATAAATGTAAGTTATATATTCTCGCTTTTCCTCTTCTGGAAGTGCTTTATCATTTAGCAAAATTTCGGAAAAGCCAAGTAGGGTTGTGTAAGGCGACTTCAAATCGTGCGAAACTATTGAAATAAATTTATCTTTTTTATGGTTTAGATTTATCATTTCTTCGCTATAAGTTGCAATATCTTTCTTTTCTTGTTCCATTTCAGAAATATCAAAGAAAATGGAATTATATTCGGTAATTTTTCCATCGGAATTACGAATTGCGGCAACCGTTTCGTGCAAATATACAACTTCGTCGTTTCCACGAATAATGCGATACGAAATTGAGTAATTATTTGAACTCGGATTTCCAAAAAACTCATTAAATCCATTTTCGACTCTCAATCTGTCATCTTCGTGAATAATTGAGTTCAATTTTTTGGGCAAACCTTCAATTTGGTCGGCACTATATTTTATAACATTAAATATTGATTTGGAATATTTAACATCATAATTATTATTTACGCAAATAGTTTTGGCAAAAAAGTAATTTTGGAATGATTCGTTATATTTAACCACTTCCGAATCAAGTTCGGCATTAAATAGTTTAACAATCTCATCAATTGTTGATTCATCCTTAACTAAATCTTTTAATTTTTGGCTTAATTGCTCACTTTTTTTCATTAATTATCCTTAAAGAAATATAATTAAAAATCATTTTCACCAAATTTAGTTGAAATATTTAGTTCTTCCATTTTTCTGTAAAGAGACGAAAGTCCAATTTCTAATGCTTTAGCGGTTTCTTCTTTGTTATAGTTGTTATTTTTAATCACATTTATAATATGTTCTCGTTCAAAATTTTTAACTGATTCTTTAAGTGAAACTGGAAATCCGTAAGTTGAAACATTTTCTTTAATATAATCGGAAAGGTCTTCAATTTTGATAATATCACCAGGAGCAAAAATTACAGCTCGTTCAATAATGTTTTCAAGTTCTCTAACTCCGCCACGCCAATTGTGATTTATTAAAGCACGCATTGCGTCGTTATCAACTCCAAGAATTTTTTTGCCCATTTGGTTGCAATATTTTTCTACAAAATAATTAACCAAAAGTGGAATATCGTCACGTCTTTCGTTTAATGAAGGCAAAGAAATTTCGATAACATTTAAGCGATAATACAAATCCTCTCTAAATTCGCCGGATTCTGATTTTTTGAACAAGTTTTGATTTGTTGCAGCAATAATTCTCACATCAGTGGAAACTGGTTTAATTCCGCCGACAGGAATAAATCTTTTATCCTCAATTGCTCTAAGAAGTTTAACTTGCATATTTAAAGGCAAATCACCAATTTCATCAAGAAAAAGAGTTCCACCATCAGCTACTTTAAATAATCCAATTTTTTCGTCACTTGCACCTGTAAACGAGCCTTTTTTATGGCCAAATAATTCGCTTTCAATTAAATTTTCTGAAATTGCACCGCAGTTTATTGGCAAAAATATTTCATTACGTCTTTTGCTATTATAATGAATTGCTTTTGCAACAAGCTCTTTTCCTGTTCCGCTTTTACCAGTTATTAAAACATTGCTGCTTGTTTGTGCAACTTGCGAAATTAGGCGGAAAACTTTTTTAATTGCATTACTATTTCCAATAATATTTTGGAAACCTGGTTCGGCAGAAACGCGTTGACGAAGTGATTTATTTTCAATAGAAAGTTTTTTGAATTTGGATAAACGCTTTAAACGAAGTAGTAAATCATCAAATTCGATTGGTTTCATTAAATAATCATAAGCACCTTCTCTCATTGCAGAAATAGCTGTTTTAACCGATGCGTAGGCAGTCATTATTATAAAAAATGTTTCTGGACTTATTTTACTTGCTTGTTGAAGTAATTCAATTCCATCCATATTTGGCATTTTTATATCTGTAATAACAACATCAAAATTGTTTTCTTTAATTTTTAGAAGTGCATCTTCGCCATCGCTTGATGTATCTGTTTTGTAGCCTTCATCTTCCAAAACAACTTGAATTGAATCTCTAATTGCTTTTTCGTCATCGACAATTAAAACTGTTGTAGCCATTTTTATTCCTTTTTTATGGTAATAATTTAACTGTAAAAATTGAACCTTCGTTTATTTTACTTTTTACTAAAATTTTCCCGTGCATTTTTTTTATAATTCCATAACTGACCGAAAGTCCTAAACCAGTTCCTTTTCCAACCTCTTTTGTTGTAAAAAACGGATTGAAAATTTTTCCAATTACTTCGGCATCCATTCCATAACCATCATCTTCAATATCTGTACAAATAAAAACATCGTCAATATAAGTGCGAACCTCAATTTTTCCTTCGCCGTTAATTGCGTCAAGAGCATTTATTAAAATATTGACGTAAACCTGCAAAAGTTGGTCGGGCACAGCAAAAACCATTGGAAGTTCTTGTGCAAAATTGGTTTTAAATTCAACATTTTTAACACGTTTATCATATTTAACAATTCCAACCGCAATTTTTACAACATCATTTATTTGCAGAAGTTCTTTATCTTCGCCAGGTGGACGCGAAAAATCGACCAATTCCCGAACAATTTTGGAAATTCTATCAATATTATCTTTAATTGTTCCCAATTGCTCGGTTAATTTTTCATCCTTGTTTTTTCTTTGCATTATTTGAACGAGAGCCGAAATTGAAGTTAGCGGATTTCCAATTTCGTGAGCAACTCCAGCAGCCAACTGACCAATTACAGCAAGTTTTTCAGATTGATCAACCTGTTGTTGCAACTTTTTAACTTGCGACAAATCTTGCATAATCATTGTTCTGCCGCCATAAGTTCCGTTTTGGTTTTTAATTTGAGTTACTTTTAATTTAACTGAAATTAAGGAGCCGTCTTTTGTCTTTCGTTTCGTATCGGCAATTTGAACTTCGCCTTTTAGCTGAGTTTCTTTAATAATGTATTCTAATTCATCGTTATATTTGGGGAAATTCGGCAATAATAGCGTTGAAATTTGCCCAACAACTTCTTTTTCGGAATAACCAAACATTTCCTCAGCGCCATGATTCCACGAAACATATTTTTCGTTGGCATCAATAACTGCAATTGCAGTATCAGATTTATAAAGAATCGTGTTTAAGTATTGCTGATTCATTTCCAACTTTTTCGCAAGTCTATCACGATCATACTCAATTTCTTTAATTTTCGTTTTTTGATAAAGCATAGAATAACGTGCAAAAATTTGCTCAACTATTTCATCCAAAAAACCAATAATTAGAATTGGATTATGCTTTTCAATTTCATTTTTATCAAAATTGTAAAGCAAAGAAAACCTTCCAGAACTAAAAATTTGGCTTACCTCCAAAAGATTTAAGTTTGCTTTGGAAAAGAGATTATACGAATCGATTAAATATTGGTCGGTTGATAAATAATCGGCGCTACTTATAACTTCAATTAAGCTTTTCATACTTGAATTTACAAAACGGTCAATTTCCGATTTGGATAATTTATCGCCAAAATTCTGATATAATTTTACACTCCAGTTTTCAACTATTAAATCGTGAGTGTTATTTAGTAAATCAAGTATTATTTTTTTCATTATTAGCTGTTTTATTATAAACTTTGAACTTTATTTTATGATAAACACTTTAGCAATATCTATCAAAAGCGAAGGATTGTTGAACAATGCTGTTTTAAATAAATTTCCAATTGATCTTTTTTCCATTGGGACTTTTGAAATAGCGTGAGCAATGTTGTTGTATTTTTCATCGCTAAGATTATAAATTGTGTCTTTAATTCGTCCGAATATTTCGTGTCTTTTTCCCAATCTATCTGCCCAAGCTTTATCATAAGTTAAAATATGGTCTAAATTATTTTGTTTAATTGCTTCTCCAACAATTTTTCCGCCAATTTTTCCACCAATCATTCCGCTTACAATTCCACCACCAGAAAGAGGATTTACTTGACGAGCAGCATCGCCAACCAAGATAATTCCTTTAGCTGATATTTTTTCAAGCGTTATTGATGACGGAACTCCACCAGCAATTTGTGTTAAAATTGGGGCATTTGGATAATGTTTGTCCATAAATTTATTTAGGAATGTTTGCGAAGAGGTTTTCTTGCCAATTGCTCCGCTTACTCCCAAACCAATATTTGCCGATTTATTTCGTTTTGGAAAAATCCAGAAATATCCTTCGGGTGCAACATCTTTTCCAAAATAGAAATAAAGTGTATCAGAATTAACTTCAACATTTGATGCCGTAACTTGAGTGCAGCTTTCCATATCGCGAAAATCGATATGCGTTTTTATTCCCGCCCAGCGACCAACGCGTGATTCCACTCCATCGGCTGCAATTACAACTTTGGAACGCAATTGCTTTTGCTCGCCTTTGTACTCATATTTTACACCACAAACTTTTCCGTCTTCGATTATAAGTCCATTTACATAAGCGCGAGTAATAATTTCAACTCCATAACTTGCGGCTTGTTTGGCTAATTCGTAATCAAAAACTCGACGTTCAAGAATGTAGCCAGATTGTTCCAAAGGAATAACCACTTCAGTTCCATCGGGCGAAATCATTGCAAATTTTTCAATTGTTGTGGAAATAAAAACATCATTTGGCTCAATAAATTCTTCAATTCCCGCTTTGCTAACCGCTTCACCACATCGTACTGGATAACCAATATCACGGTCTTTTTCCAGCATTATTACAGAAACGCCCTGTTCGGCAGCAAAACGTGCCGCCATTGAACCAGCGGGTCCGCCTCCAACAACTATTACATCATATTCGTTTTTCATCTATTTTATCTACCTAACTTTTCTTTGTTAAATTTTAGAACTTCTATTGGACAAGCCCAAACACATTTTGAACAATTTGTGCATAGGTTTTCGTCAATTTTTATTTCGGCTTCTTTTAGTTCAATTGCATCTTCTGGACAAACGCCAACGCAACAACCACAGAAATCGCATTTATTTGGTATTATTTCTATTAATAGCATAAATTTTTACTTTCCCATTTTTGAGAATTAAAGATAACTATTGAATAGTTGAAATGAAATAGCTAATATTAATTTAATTGTTGAAATAGGGGATTTTTGATGTTTTTTGATTGGACTTTAACAACATAAAACTTACGGCAATAGGTGATTTTAATAATCTTTCCAACCTTATTGCCGTTGAATTTAATGTTTTGCAAAGCATACTGTCTTGTATATTCTTTTGTTTAGTTATTTTCAGCTTTTTCAATTGTTTCGGTTACAATTTTTTCCATAATTCCAGTAACCATTTTTGACATTGGAACAATATCTAATTCAGGAAACATCATACTAACCATCCAAGGTTTCATTTTCATAAAGCGTAAAGCCGTTTTTCCATTTTCTCGTGCAACAATAATGCTTTTGGGCATCATAACACCCATATCAAAACTCATTGTATTTAGTGCTTTGTGAGATTTTGGAGCATTGCATATTTGAACAATTCTGTATTCAAAATCATCGGCTATATCGAGTTTTTTCTGTGAATAAGTTTCTCGCATGTCGTGAATTGTTACAACAGCGAAACTATTATCATTTACAACGTTAACCAAAGTTTCAATTACTTTTTCGTAAGGTGCATTTGTTGTCTGTTTTACAACAATATCACCCATCAACCATTTTGCAATTAGTTTTTTCATTTGTTACCCTATATTTATTAATTCTAAGTTTATTAACGGTTAATTGTTGGAATTAAATATTGCTATTTATGACTTAAAAATTGTCATAATACCACTCACAAACTAATTCAAATCCTTTTTTTGCATCAATTTGTGGATTATAATTTAGTACTGCTTTTCCTTTTTCAATGGATGCCAACGAATGTGGAATATCACCACTTCTTTGTGGACCATAAATTGGTTCAACTTTTCCTATTTCAGCATCATATTTTGATAAATTTATCTTCAAATATTCAAACAATTGATTCAATGTTGTGTTATCGCCATAAGCTACGTTAAAGACTTCATTAACAAATTGATTTTCATAGTTTGCGAAATAGGTTTTTAGATTTCCAAAATATTTATCTGTTTTTATAATTGCTGCTTGTTCGTTTGCGTGAATTACATTTTCGATAAATGTAAAATCGCGGCTAAAACTGCCATCACCATTTATTACTGGACTTTCGTGGTTTATAAACTGTTTTACCCAAAGCGGAATTACTGCCGCATAAGCGCCATTTGGATCTTGTCTTTTTCCAAAAACATTAAAATATCGCAAACCTATTGTTTCCATTCCGTAAAGTTCGCTAAAAACTTTCGCAAAATACTCATTTACAACCTTTGTAATTGCATACGGACTTAATGGTCTCCCAAATCGTTCTTCAATTTTAGGAACTTCTTTTGAATCGCCATAAGTTGATGAACTTGCGGCATAAATAAATCGCTTAACTTCTTCATCGCGAGAAGCAATAAGTATATTTAGAAATCCATCAATATTAACAGAATTGGTGGTTGCCGGGTCTTTTATTGAACGCGGAACACTTCCAAGAGCAGCTTGGTGAAACACGTATTCACAATCTCTAACTGCTGTTCTGCAAGTTTCGAGATTTCGAATGTCACCCTCAATAAATTGAAAATTCTTGTTTTCCAAAAATGGAACAATGTTTTTTCGGTGACCAGTGCTAAGATTATCAAGACAAACAACTTCGTTATTTTGCTCTAAAAACCTTTCTATAAGATTCGAGCCAATAAATCCCGCACCACCGGTTACTAATATTTTACTGTTTTCTAATTTTGTTTTATTCATTTTACTTTTTTATTAAAGAGACTTTCAAAAAAGTGGTAAAAACGAGAACATCTCGTTATAAACCAAAAATGGAAAACTGAAAAACATTTTGAATTTTCAATTCACGTTTTCCAATTTTCCATTCTTCTAGTTTTATCCTTTAAAAACCTTGTAACCTGCAAATAAATTTCTTGTATCAAGAATAGCTTTAGCATTTGTGTGAATTAGACTAAGATGCTCTTTATAATCATCATGGTCAGTACTTAATAAAATTAAATCATATTTTGCAATATTTTCTGCTGTTAGCTCTACTGAATTCATTTTAAAATTATATTTTCTCGTTTGAGGAAGTACTGGAATATATGGGTCGTTATAATCAACTTCGGCACCTTTTTCTCTCAAAATTTCTATTAATTTTAGAGATGGTGATTCACGCATATCATCTACATTCTTTTTGTATGCGGCTCCCATTATTAAAACTTTGCTTCCGTTTAACGATTTTTTACCTTCGTTTAACGCTTCCATTGCCTTTTCAACTACATAATATGGTTGATATGTATTTATTTCGCCAGCAAGTTCAATAAATTTGGTGTTTACTTCAAATTCACGTGCTTTCCAAGTTAAATAAAATGGATCTATTGGAATACAATGTCCGCCTAGTCCAGGACCAGGATAAAATGCATTAAATCCAAAAGGTTTTGTTTTGGCAGCATTAATTACTTCCCAAACATCTATTCCCATTTTATCAAAAACCATTTTAAGTTCGTTAACAAGAGCAATATTTATTGAACGATAAACATTTTCAACTATTTTTGTTGCTTCAGCAACTCCAGGAGATGAAACTGGAACTATTTTAACAATCACTTGCTCATATATAGCTTTTGCAACCTCGGAACAATTTTCTGTCATTCCACCAATAACTTTTGGAATAGTGGCGGTAGTAAAATTTGGATTATTTGGGTCTTCTCGCTCTGGCGAATAGGCCAAAAAGAAATCCTCGCCAACGGTTAAAGATTGAGGCAAAGGTTCAGATTGAGCATCTGCTGTCATTTGTTGTTGAAATATTAAAGCGTTTTGGAAAAGTGGCAAAAGCATTTCTTCTGTTGTTCCAGGATAAGTTGTTGATTCGAGAGTAACCAACTGACCTTTTCGCAAATATTTTTGGATTGTTTTTGCAGTACCTTCAACATAGCTCATATCTGGTTCGCGATGTTCATCAAGCGGAGTTGGTACGCAAATAATTAAAGCATCAACTTCTGGCATTCTTGTAAAATCAGTTGTGGATTTCAAAAATCCAGAATTTACCGATTTGCTAATTCTTTCTGTTGGAATATGTTTAATATAAGTTTCGCCTTTGCTTAAAAAGTCAATTTTGCGTTGGTCCATATCAAAACCAAGAACGTTAAACTCCTTTTCTGCAAATTCGAGTCCAAGTGGAAGACCCACATATCCAAGTCCGACAATACCAACTTTAAATGATTTGTCCTTAACTTTTTGAAGTAATAATTCTTTGTAATTCATTTTTTCCTCACATTAAAATTTTATTTTTTTTTGATAAATAACCGTTTTTATACAAAACGAGTATTTTTAGCACAAAAATAATTTTGCAATAGTAAAATTTAACAAAGCCAATTGAACTAAACAAAGTATTATTAAATTTTGACTATAATTAACTTTTTTTGAAAATTATTGAGATAATTTCAACTTAAAATACAACTATAAGCGACTAAGGCACTCGTGTAAATTTAGAAAAATCTGGTTTGCGTTTTTCAACGTAAGCATTTTTTCCTTCTTGAGCTTCTTCGCTCATATAATAAAGAAGCGTTGCATTTCCAGCAAGTTCTTGAATTCCAGCCTGTCCGTCAAGCTCGGCATTAAAAGCAGATTTTAGCAAACGCAATGCAAGTGGCGACATTTCCAAAATTTCATTTGCCCATTGAACACCTTCGTTTTCAAGTTCGTCAATTGGAACAACTTTGTTAACCATTCCCATTTGAAATGCTTCTGTTGCAGAATATTGACGGCATAAATACCAAATTTCGCGAGCGCGTTTTTGTCCAACCATTCTTGCTAGATACGAAGCACCATATCCGCCATCAAAACTTCCAACTTTTGGTCCAGTTTGACCAAACACAGCATTATCGGCAGCAATTGTAATATCGCACATAACGTGAAGAACGTGACCACCACCAATTGCATATCCAGCAACGAGTGCAATTACTGGTTTTGGAATTGATCTAATTAACTTTTGAACATCCAAAATATTTAATCTTTGAACGCCATCTTTGCCAACATAACCTTTGTTGCCACGTATTTTTTGGTCGCCGCCTGAACAAAAAGCATATTTCCCATCCTTTGCTGGACCGTTTCCGGTTAACAAAACAACTCCAATGTTGCTATCTTCGCGAGCATCAATAAGTGCTTCGTGAAGTTCTAGCACGGTTTCTGGTCTAAATGCGTTTCTTACTTCTGGACGGTTAAAAGCAATGCGAGCAATTCCATTCATTTTATCGTATGTAATGTCGTTATAATCTTTAACTTTTTGCCAATTATGTTTCATTTTGTACCAATCTTTAATTAAGTTTATTTAAAAAATCATTTACAAAAATAACGAATTCTTCTTGTTTTTCTAAGTGCGTATTGTGTCCGCAGTTTTCCATTATTTTAAGGGTGGAATTAGGTAAATTCTGATTCATTCCGTTATTAATTTTAACGTATTTGCTATCAAAACTGCCAGCAATTAACAATGTTGGAAATGTTAATGTCGCCAAATTATTCCAAAGACTTGGCATAATTCCAGTGCTAAATCCTTTTAGCGAGTTTGAAAGTCCAATTGGCGAGTTGTTCTTTTTTGCTTCAACCAAACTTGAATAAATTTGTACATCCAATTTTTTTAGTGAAATAAAAAATGGTAGATTTAACCAATAATCAACAAAAGCATCAATTCCATCAGAAACGATTTTATCAGCTAAGAGTAAATCGGAATTAATTCTTGCACTTCGTTCTTTTTTATTTCTAATTCCCGCAGTTGCACTTTCCAAAATAAGAGCCAATATTTTGGAAGAATTTTCAGCAGCAAACGAAAGTGCTGTTCTTCCACCCATTGAATATCCAACAAAAACAGCTTTTTCGATATTAAATTCACTTAAAACCAAATTGACAATTTGGGAATAATATTGAGGTGAAAAATAATCAAGATTATTTGGAACAATAGATTTACCGTGTCCTGGTAAATCTATTGCAATTGGAAAAAATTTAGGATTTAGTTTATCAAAAAGGAAGAGCCAATCGTTAGCACATCCCGTAAAACCGTGTAAAAATATAATTGGAATTTTCCCTTTGGGGACTGAATTTCCATTACAAATTACATTTATGATAGTTTTATCATTCTGTAGTATCACACTCAACTTCTGCTTGTGCTTTTATAACTGTCCAGAATTTTTCTCTTTCATTTTGAGAAGTTTTAGAATCAGTAACTATTTCAAGAACTGTAAATTCTTTCTTCTTTTGAGCACCTTTAAATTCTTTTTCAAATGATGAAGCCGATGTAATTTCTTTATAATTTCCGCCAAATCCTTTTACTATGCTTTTAAAATCAATATCAATCGGAGTTTTGAAATAATCTATAAAATTGACGTCTTTTTCTTTAGCAATTGGAAGTGTATCAAAAATTCCTCCGCCACTGTTGTTTAAAAGGACAATTATGAGTGGAATATTATATTTTTTTAAAGCCAAAAGTCCATTTATATCATAATAAAACGCCAAATCGCCAATTATTAGAGCATTTACTCTTTCGGTTTTTGCAGAAATTCCCGCAGCAGTTGAAATTACACCATCAATTCCACTAACTCCGCGATTATTAAAAATTCTAATTTTTTTATCATATTCAGCAAAATAATCAAAATCACGAGCTGGCATTGAGTTGGAAATCATTAAATTTGATTCCTCTGGCAATAAATTTAGCACGCTATTTATAATGTTTCCTTCAAATGGAAATGCAGTGCTTTCCAAAAACAATCCTTTAATTTCGGCAACTCCTTTATCAATTCTTTGCACAAAACGATAAAACTCATTTTGCTCATCTATTACATTTTCTCTATTTCTTTTTGGAAGATTTGCATTTATTATGCGACATAGAAAATCAGTTTTTGCTGTAATAACATCTGTTGCCGTTCTTGTTGGGTCTTGAATTTCGCCAAATCGGTTAACTAGAAATTTTCGTCCTGTTGATTCTTTGAACAATCTTTGCAAATCCTTAGAAATTGGCGTGTCTCCAAATTGAATAATTAACTTAGGATTAATTGTTTTTCTAACTTTCCTTGATTGCAAAAACGAAGCATAATTTAAAATTACATTGTCATATTTCTTTTTCAAATATCGGATATTTGAAAATCCATCGGCAAAGACTGGGGCGTTAATGTTTTGCGCAAGTTTCAAAATTTCTTCCGATACAATTTCTTTATACTTACTATTGCCGACTATAATAACAGTTCTTGTCGAGTTTGCAATTAAATCGATTAAATGATGCATTTCACTTGTTGCTTTGCTTTTAACCGCAAGGTTTAATGGAGTTTTACTAAACTCACGGTGCATATAATCAACAAAGCTTTTCCCAATATCTTCTGTTCCAACCGATGGCTCAAAAGGCTTTTCGAACGGAAAATTAAAATGAACTGGACCTTTTTTGCTAATACAATCAGTTACCGCCACAGATATTTTTTTTGAAAAGGCAAATAAACTTGGTTTATTTATTTTGGGCATTCCGGCTTCGTAAAATCCCATTACGTGATTTTTGAAAATATTTGTTTGGTTTATTGTTTGACTTGCACCAATATTGTGATGCGCTGGCGGTCTATCGGCAGTTAAAATAAATAGCGGAATATGTTTGTAATATGCTTCAACTATTGCTGGATAAAGTTCGGTTACTGCCGAACCAGATGTTGTAACCAAAACAACTGGCGCTTTTGTTTGTTTTACCAAACCAATTGCAAAAAATCCACTTGAGCGTTCATCAACATGGACAAAACATTTAATTTTTTTCGATTTTTGGAATGCAAGCACCAATGGCGTATTTCTCGAGCCGGGAGAGAGGCATGCGTATTTAATTCCATAAGTTTCAAGGGCTGTTACGAGAAGGTTAGACCAAAGTGCATTGTGGTTCACTAATTCATTCATGATAAACTTTCTGTTTAATTAACGATTCATATTTAAAAGTACAAAGGAGAATGCCCACATATTCTTCCAACTCAAATTATTAAAAATTTATTGTTAAGATATAAATTTATTCTAAAATTTCAAATAAAGATATTATTGGTTTTAATTTTAATTCCGATTCTGCGTATTCAATTTCGGGGTTTGAGCCTTGAACAATGCCACAACCAGCAAAAGCATAAAGCTTTTTCCCTTTTAACAAAGCCGATCTTATTGCAACAGCAAACTCACCTTCATTTTTCAAATTAAACCAGCCAATCATTCCCGAAAAAAGTCCTCTGTTATGAGGCTCCATTTCTTTAATTGAATTTAACGCAACTTCCCAAGGAACTCCACAAATTGCTGGAGTTGGGTGCAAATCCTTCAAAATTGTAAATATAGATTGGTTGGGATTTACTTTTCCTTTTATTGGTGTCCAAAGATGTTGAATATTTGGAAGTTTTCGGATAATCGGCTTTTCTTCATATACAATTTCGCTACAAAATTGAGTAAACGAATCGCGAATAAACGAAACTACAATACTCTGTTCTGCTAAATCCTTTTCACTTGCCAAAAGAGTTTCAGCCAATTTTTCATCTTCATCAACTGTTTTGCCACGCGAAATTGAGCCAGCAAGTGCATCTGCTTCAATCCATCCATTCGAAATTTTTGCCAACTTTTCGGGTGAAGCTCCAAAAAAGATTGAATTATTTTTGCTAAATGCAAAAACGTAGCATCTCGGATATCTTTTGCCCAAAGTATCCAAAACGCTTGAAATGTTAATATTATCCTCCAACTCCAAATCAATTTGGCGTGAAAGAACTATTTTTTGAACTTTGCCGGACTCAATTTCGTTTAATGCTTTGTTCACATTTTCAAGATAAACGCTTTTTTTTGCCCCGTTGGATGAAACCGAAATTCTTCCAATTGTTTCGTCATTAATAATTTTTCTTTGAAGAATTGATTTTAATATTTCTAAATCGGTGTTAATTATATTATCGGAAAAGTTATTACCTGAAACGTTATATACCAAATACGGAGTATTGTTAGTTTCAAAAAACAAAAATTTTGGAATAAACCATTCTGAGTCAGAAAAATCGTCCCACAAACCTTTGTCTTTATCTACCGAAAAAGTCATTCCACCCAAAAATAAAGGAATTGAATCAATTCCAAATTCACTCCAATTTGAAACAAAATTGTTTTCAAAATTTGCAACAATCTTTTCTGTTTCCTCAAGACGAGCATTTCCACTACTTTTAATTTCAAAAATTGAGTCATAGCCCAAAAAAACAGTTTTTTCGCTCAATTGCTTTGTGTAAAAATAAGTTTTTTCTTTATTTTGGATGTTATTCAATATCGACGAAAAATCAATTTCATCTATCACAAAAATTAAGCTCGATAAAGTTTTATCCGAAATGGAGTTAGTGCTTTTAAATAATTTTATTTTTTCTAGGTAATTTTTCAAATAATCAGCATAAATCAAATTTTATAGGTTGTAAATATAAAAGATTGTTTCATTTATTCATACTTTCAATTTGTTAATTGCATTCACAAAAACGAATTGCTTTGTTTCTCAACATTCAAAAAATAAAAACACTTTTCCAGTAACCAAACAATCTTCACCTCAATTTTAAATCTTTCCCTTAACCTTAGCCTTTCCCACATCCTTTTCCTTCTTTAATGCTTCAAAATTTTTCTTTATTTTTACACTCAAAATAAGAAAGATTGTTAATGCTAAAGATAAATGAAATATTTTACTCAATTCAAGGCGAAAGCACATTTGCAGGCGAAAGATGCGTATTTGTGCGGTTAACTGGTTGCAATTTGCGATGCACTTATTGCGATACCGAATACGCATTTTATGATGGGAAAGAGCAATCGGTTAGTTCAATAATTGAAACCGTAAAAACATTTGGTTGCAATTTAGTTGAAATTACAGGTGGCGAACCTTTAATGCAAAATGAGGTCTACGATTTAATGACAAAACTTTGCGATAGCAATTTTACAGTTTTGTTAGAAACAAGTGGTTCTCTTTCTATTGAAAAAGTTGATAAAAGAGTAATTAATATTATGGATTTCAAAACTCCATCAAGCAAAATGGATAAAAAAAATCATTTCCAAAATGTTGATTACCTAAAACCGACTGACGAGGTAAAATTTGTAATTGGCTCAAAAGAGGATTACACTTGGGCGAAAGGCGTTATTACTGAGTACAAATTAAACGAAAAAGCAAAAATTCTGTTTTCCTCCGTTTTTGGAAAAATTGAGCATGTAGAATTAGTAAATTGGATTTTGGAAGATAGATTAAATGTGCGTTATCAATTGCAATTGCATAAATATATTTGGAATCTCGATAAAACTGGGGTTTAACCACTTAGAACACAAAGAACACTTAGAAAAGTCTCTTTTTGCAAAATATTAAAGGAATATTAATGAAAATAGCAAAAAATTTTAGATGGGAAATGGCTCACCGATTGCAGTGCCACAAAGGTAAATGTTTTAATTTGCACGGACATTCGTACAAAATGGAAGTCGAGTTTGAAGGAAATGTGGACAAAAATACTGGAATGGTTCTCGATTATTTTGAAGTAAAAGATATTGTGGCTCCGCTTGTAAACGAACTTGACCACACGGTTTTAATTTGGGAAAAAGATACGCTTTTAATTGAAAAAATCTCCGAATTAAACTCAAATCACGTAATTGTCCCTTTTGAAACCACAGCTGAAAATCTTGTTGGATATTTTTTGGGTAAAATTTCAAAATCAAATCTTCCAAAGGAGATAAAAAAAATTAAAGTGCGTGTTTGTGAAACAGAAAATACTTACGCCGAAGATGAAATTGAATTATAGAGGTTGCAATAAAGCAACCTCTATTTTGATATTAAATTATTGAAAAACCAGCTTTAGATTCCTCTAATCTAACTCATCCAAAATTTCTTCTTTTCGCTCATCGGATAATTCATCACTTGTTTTGAACGAAGTTAAAATTACATCTGCTTGTTGAATTAGCTTTTTCTTATAATATTTGGGAGCATAAATTGAAGCATCAATCATATAAAATCGTTTAGTTTTTTCATCCAAATATGAATAACTAATAAACGGACCGCCACCAGATTTGTCGCTAAACTTCCAAAATCCTTGACTCATTAGTGCATAATGTTCGTTAAAACTTGCTTGCGAAAACATTGGTTTTGACATTCCAAAAGAAATATCAACGCAAATTGAGTCATCGCTTACAGTAAAATATTTTTTAGTAACTTTATTGCGAATGCTCATTAAACTATCGCTATTTAAGTAATTTGCGTTAGCATTTTCAATCCAATGAACAAAAATCCAACGTTCAACTGGAGTGTTTCTTCCATTTCGCAACCAAACAAAGTTATTTGATGAATCCTTAATTGCCAATTCAACTGCTGGCTGAACGTACATTGTCCAACCAAATTTGTTTAATAATTCAGCTTCTATTTTTTTGTTTTCAAATTTTGGTTTATAAAGATTTGAAAACAATCTTTTGTTGGAAATTTTACGGAATGAATAAAGCAATTCTTCATTTGCATTTAAAATGTTCTTTTTCAATTCGTCAACAGAATTGGAAACAATAAACATAACCAACTGATCTTTTGCCCAAAGGTCATTTTTGTTGAAAAAGAACTCAGAACCATTTTTTACTAGTTTGGTTACAGACGAATCCAAAGATTGTTTAATATAATTTGAGGTTCTATCATCCGAATTGAGTGTGCCAAGAATTATAACGTTTTTTCTGTTTTTAAGTTGATTTAATTTGCTAATGCTTTCTCTCTTTAGATTAAACAAATTTTCAGGTTGTGGAGTATAAATCACCTTTTCAAAAACATGCAATAATTCAGCTTCAAGTTGAACAAAAAGCAACGAATCGGCAATGATAATAATATCATCCTCATTTCCAACCGCTGGCTTTTGTGAGTTAGTGCATGCAGAAAAAAGAAATGTTAACAGAATAAAGGAGAGAAGTAAAATAGTAAGTTTGTTTTTCATATAAATTCTTATTTATTAGTAATTAGTACAAAGTTATACAGAATTTTGTTTAAGAAGTTTCACCTAAATATATGTTAAACTACTTTAATATGGAACGTTTGGTAAAACTAATTGTAAATTTGGTAACAAAGTTGCATAAAGGAGTGCCATTGTTAAACAAACCGAAACTGGAATTGTTAAATTATCATCAGCCCAACCGTAAGAAATATTTTCAACTATAGCAGAAACCGCAACGGCTATAAATCCTATTAAATATTCTGTTAAATTTCCTTCAATTTTGGGTGTTGCCAACATAACAAGACTTCCAAAAACGAAAAATGCAGTTGTTCCTTCAAGACTTTTGTAAAGAAATTTATGTTTCCCAAATTTCCGTCCAATTAGTGCCGCAAAAATATCGCCAAATATTAAAACTGCAATGCCTAAAAGAACAAAAACTTTTGGAAAAAAGAGAACCGTAACCAAAGCTGCAATTAAAACATAAGTAGCGCCGCTAAGTGTAATTTGTTTTGCGTTTATTTCGTGTTCGCGAAGCATAAATCCAAATATTGAATAAAGAATTTTTCGGTAGGTTGGGAAAAAATAACGAGCTATATCTAGAACAAGCGATAACAAAGTAAAAGGAATTAGCATAATTAGTGCTAATTCCTTTGTAATAAAATAATAAATAATTGCTATTGAAAGAGAAAGTAAGTGAATACTTTTTCTTAACAACTCCGCTTTGTAATCTATTCTTCCTTTATCAAGCGTTGCTGTCATCACTTTCGGTAGTTTTCTCAGTTTCTTGGTTAATTTCTTCTTTTCTTGTTTCTTTTTCCTTTAGCATTTCTTTTACATGCTCTGGAATTTCTTCGTGATTTCTCTTTAACGGAGGCAATTCTTCGCCTTTAATAATTTTATCTATTTCATCAGCATCAAGAATTTCACGTTCTAAAAGTTCTTTTGAAAGTTTATGTAAAACATCAAGATTTTCTAAAAGAATTTTTTCGGAACGTTCCATTGCCGAGATTACAATTTTCTTAATTTCGGAATCAATTTCTTGAGCCGTAAGTTCGCTAAATTCTTGATGTTTAGTAACTTCTCTACCAAGGAATAGCTCTTCTTCTTTTGCTCCGTAAGAAATTGGTCCCATTTTTTCGCTCATTCCCCATTCGCAAACCATTTTGCGCGCAATGCTTGTTGCTTTTTCAATATCGTTTCCTGCACCAGTAGTAAAATTATTAAAAACTACTTTTTCAGCAGCCCTTCCGCCAAGTGCGTATGTAATAATTCCTTCAAGATATTCTTTGGAATAAGTATGTTTTTCATCAACTGGAAGATAAGTTGTAACACCAAGTGCACGTCCGCGAGGAATAATTGTAACTTTATGAACTGGGTCAGCTTGTGGTGTTTTTAATGCAACAAGAACGTGTCCTATTTCGTGATAAGCCGTAATATTTTTTTCTTTTTCCGAAATGATAAGACTTTTTCTTTCCATTCCCATCATTATTTTATCTTTTGCATCTTCAAAATCGGAAACATCAATTGTTGATTTATTTTTACGAGCTGCTAATAATGCTGCTTCATTAACCAAATTTGACAATTCAGCACCAGATAAACCTGGAGTTCCTTTTGCAATTGTTTTCAAATTTACATCATCGGCAAGAGGAGTTTTTCTTGTGTGAACTTTTAGAATTCCTTCTCTTCCTTTTACGTCAGGTCTATCAACAACAACTTGTCTGTCAAAACGTCCTGGTCTTAAAAGAGCTGGGTCAAGAACATCTGGTCTATTTGTTGCGGCAATAATAATAACACCACTATTTTGCTCAAATCCATCCATTTCAACAAGAAGAGCATTAAGGGTTTGTTCTCGTTCGTCATGACCGCCGCCAAGCCCTGCACCGCGCTGACGTCCAACAGCATCTATTTCGTCAATAAATACAATACAAGGTGCGCTTTTTTTGCCTTGGTCAAACAAATCACGAACACGACTTGCACCAACGCCAACAAACATTTCCACAAAATCGGCACCACTTATTGAGAAAAACGGAACACCAGCTTCACCAGCAACTGCGCGAGCTAAAAGAGTTTTTCCTGTTCCTGGAGGTCCTAATAATAAAACACCACGTGGAATTTTTCCACCAAGTTTTTGAAATTTAGTTGGCTCTCTTAAAAACTCGATTACTTCTTCTAATTCTTGTTTTGCTTCGTCGGCGCCAGCAACATCGTTAAATGTTACTTTTGTTTGCGATTCTGAAATTAGTTTAGCTTTACTTTTTCCAAAACTAAAAATACCTTTTTGACCGCCAGCTCCACCACCTTGCATACGACGCATAAAAAGAACCCAAACTGCAATTATTAAAACCCAAGGAACAAGGCCGAAAAGCAGACTCATCCATTCGTTAGATTCTTTTACAAAAGTGTATTTAATTCCTTTTTGCTTCCAAACTTGAACTTGATCTTGAATAATTGGTTCAACAAGAGTAACTCTAAATTTATCAATATTTTGATTATTGATAAATTCTTTTCCCTTAAGTTGTCCTTCCAAGATATAGTTATTTGTTTCGTCCTTAATTATTTTGGCTTCGCTAATTTTATCTGAATTTATTAAAGTTTCGTATTGATCAAACGTAACTTCCATTCCAGTGTTTGTGCCATCGTTCATAAATTGCATAACAATAACTGCTGCAATAACCACAACGCCCCAACTTAAAACTGATTTTATAACCTTTGACCAATCAAATTCTCCATCTGGCTTTTTAATTTCTCGCATAGGATTTTTTTTGGGTGCTTTTTTTTCGTTTTTATCTTCTGACATTTCCAATTTATTAAACATCTAAACTAAAACTCCTTAATCTTTTAATTGATAAATAGCCCTTAAGTTTCTGTATTTTTGGGCATAATCTAAACCATAACCGATTACGAATTGGTTTGTAATTTCAAATCCAATATAATCAATTTTGACATCATATTTTATACTTTTGGGCTTTACAAGCAGCGAAGCAAACTTAACCGATGCAGGATTTAGCTGCATTAAGAGTCCATCAATATAGTTAATTGATAACCCTGAATCGACAATATCTTCAACCACAATAATATGTCTTTCGGCAATATCGGCATTAAGTTCTTTAAGCATTTTCACATTTCCAGACGAGATTTTTTCGTCGCCATAACTTGAAAGCTTCATAAAATCCATTTCGCAATGGATAGTAATTTCTTTAAATAAATCGGAAAGAAACATAAAAGAGCCGTTCAAAACACCAATAAAAATTGGTAATTTCCCTTCATAATCAGCCGAAATTTGCAATCCAAGTTCTCTAACTCGTTCGGTTATTTTTTCTTCCGAAATCATTGGAACAAACTTTTCGTTTCCAATTTGTATATAATCTTTTTGGTAATCTATTTTACCCATAATTTGATAATCCTTTTGGTACTTTTTTTAATTTTTACACTTTCATCAATTCTTTGATTAACAACCCAAATAATCTTGTTTTTGCTAAGTAAAACAAGTTGTTTTTTCTTTTCGGTCGATTTTATTTTAATTTCTGTTAAAAAATCTGAAATCGTTTTGGTTCCATTTAATCCAATTGGCTTAAAAATATCGCCATTATTCCACTTTCTAATTGTTAGTGGAAATATAATTTTATCTCCATCTATAAATTCAACATTTTTTTGATTGGAGAAATCTATTTCATTTCTGTCAACTTCTGTTGCTAAAAAAAGCTTTCCATTTATTTCAATTTCGCTATTTAGTCCTAAATTAGCATCAATAATTTCGTATTTTTTTTCAATTTTCAGTTGAATATTTATAGAATCACGTTCTCTTGTTGCAAATAAATTTTTACTTAAGTCAATTTTTTGTCCAACTTGCAAAAAGAATAATGTCTTTAGATGTGCAATATCTTTAAAGGTTGTTTTTATAAAAAAATATTTAGCAATTGAAGCTTTTGCTAAAACCCCAAAAAGTTCATCTGTGTTATGTTTAAGAAGAATTAAATCCGAAATTTCCACACCTAATTCGGTATATTTTACAAATTCTGCTTCAACACTTTGAGCATAACTGCTTATAATTCTATTACTTTCATTTAATATTTCAGAAAATTTGAAAACATTTAAATCTAATGCGGGATTTATTCTCTCTTTTAATTTAGGAATTATTTCATTTCGTAAAAAATTTCTTGAATAATCATTCTCAAAATTTGATTTATCGGTTCTAAAACTGATATTATTTTCTTCAAGATATGCCAAAATATCTTCTTTGCTTGTAGTTAAAAGTGGACGAATTATTTTACCTCGCATAATTGGAATTCCACTTACACCTTCTAAACCACTTCCTCTAAACAAGTTAAGAAGCATTGTTTCGGTATTGTCGTTCAAATTATGTGCGGTTACAATTTTTGTTGCATTAATTTTTTCGGAATAGTCATTTAACTTAAAATAGCGAACGTCTCTTGCTGTTTCTTCAATTGATTTTTTTAACTTTGGGGCAAGTGACTTTACATCAACTCTTTTTGAAATAAACTGAATTCCAAATTTTTCACAATATTCTTTACAAAATATTTCATCTTCATCCGAATCGTTTCCACGAAGTAAGTGGTTAATGTGCAAAGCGGAAAGTTCAATTTGATATTTATTTTTGTATTTATTAAAAAAACGAATCGCAAAAATCGAATCTGCCCCACCACTTAATGCAATTAAAAGTTTATCTCCTTTTTGCACAAGCTTATATTTATTAATAAAATTAATAATATTTTGTTCAATTTTTCCGTTCATTTTTTCTTTTGGAAATGTATTTTTTTTTGAAACTGGAAGTAATTATTAAATAATTGTTTCCACTAATCTATAGTCAGAATTTCAAATTTGATTATTCCAGCTGGCACTTGGGCATCAACAATTTCGCCTAATTTTTTACCCATTAAAGCTTTTCCAACTGGAGAAGTTAAAGCAATTTTACCTTGTTGCAAATCAGCTTCTTCGGGTGAAACAAGTAAATATTCAAATATTTTTGAGTTATTTAAATTTTTAACTTTCACTTTGGAAAGAATATGAACTTCACCAATTGGCAAAGAAGCGTTATCAATAATTTGTGCACGAGAAAGAAGATCTTCCATTTTGCTAATTTTTAATTCTAACAAACCTTGTGCATCTTTTGCAGCATCGTACTCAGCATTTTCAGATAAATCACCATAAGACCTTGCTTCAGCAATTGTGTTAGCCATTGCCTTTCGTCCATTAGTCTTAAGTTCTTTAACTTCACTTTCAATTTCGCGAAGCCTTTCAGCAGTTAAGTAAACAAAATTTGTCACAAAATATCTCCTTATTTAAAAAAAATTACCACTGCTTTTGCAGTGGGTAGGCAAAGGTAAGAAAATATTGATTTCATTTCAATAGAAAAGTGAACTGAATTTCAATTTTCCTCAAATATTGTATTTATTAATCGAAAAAGGCGGAAACTTTAGGTTCCTCCCAGCCAAAGGAATTACCTATTGTTTCCGCCTTACTGAAGTAAATTCTTACTTCGGGAAAATTAAATTACTATTTGAGCAACATCATTTTCTTCGTCATATTAACATTGTTTCCAACTAATTTGTAGAAGTAAATTCCAGAAGTAAGATTACTTGCATCGAAGTTGAATGTATATTTACCAGCTGAGAAGTCTTGATTAACTATAGTAGCAACTTCTTGACCAAGTACGTTAAACACTTTAATTTCGTATAATCCTGCTTTTGCAATAGAGAATTCAATTTTAGTTGAAGGATTAAAAGGATTAGGATAGTTTTGTTCTAACGCAAACTCAGTTGGAACAACAACATCACCATTAACATCTGTTGTGTTATCTAGTTTTTTGTAAATAGCACCAGTGCTTGTTCCAGCATATACTGTTTGGGTTGTTTCATCAACCATGATTGAGCTTACTTCAATTCCGCCCATTCCTATGCTTGTCCAATCACCAACTATTGGAACTGATTTAACAGATGGAGTTGCGCTGTGTGCTTTTCCAGCTGAGCTAACAACAAATTTATAAACACCACCAGCCCAAGTACTTACATAAACTTCGTTTCCAAATACTGAAACTGAGTAAGCATACATATTTGGTAAGCCAGTGTTTATTTCTCCCCAATTTTCGCCATTATCTATTGATGCATAAACACCATCACCATAAGTAGCTGCATATATTGTGTTGTTATCATCAGTTGCAAGTGACCAAACGTAAGGATATCCAACTGGTAATTCAATCCAAGTATTGCTATCGAAATCGAATCTTAATACGCCAAGACCGAATGTTCCAGCAAATAAGTTACCATTAGCAACAGTAAGTGAATGAACCGCATAACCGCTCATGACAAGACCTTCGTTCATTGCAACCCAAGTGCTACCATTATCGCTTGAAGAGAATACTCCACCGCCCCAAACTGCTGCGTAAAGAACTCCATCAAGAGAAATAATTGAGCGAACATCGCCAGTAATATTAACTTTGTTCCAATCAGAACCTTCTTGTTTATATAAACCACTTTCTGTACCAGCAAAAAGGTTTCCGTTAAATTCGTAAAGTGACCAAATATATCCAACTGTCATTGATTCGTTAAGTAGTATAAAATCGTTATCAACGTTACGGTAGATATTTCCACCAACAGTACCAACTAATAAACCGTTGCTACTCTGATACATTGACCAAATCATTTCGTTTAGTCCAGATGTTCCAACAGCAACCCAATTGTTACCAGTTTCGCTATCATCACCATTGTTAGGATCAAATTCAACATTAACAACAACTGCTACTGAAGAAATGTTATTTGTTAAATCAACTTCAACTTGATCATAACTGTTAATTTCTGCACAGTTTGTAATTTCTGGATTTCCGTTAATTGAGCCATGGAATGGAGAAAGATTCATTTGTCCTTGTCCTTCAAAGAACTTACAAAGCATTTGTCCATTAATAACACCTGAAGCAAAGTTTACAGTTGCCTTTGGAGCAAGAATTGAACCTTGAACATCAATTCCTCTAATGTAAAGATTTTTAGCAGCATGGAAGTTATAAATTACGTTTCCAATTGCAGTTCCGCTTACAACCAATCCACCAGTCCAAGAAACGTTAGTTCTGTTTACGTTTACCAAAACTACAGAACCATTAGGAACGTTAATTTGCATACTATTTGCTGCAGAAAGGTCATTTCCGTCAATTTCAAATACGTTTAATATTGGTTCATTTCCATCAAGAGTTAGTCCACCCCATTCAAAAGTAGTTGTACCAGTAACTGGTTTTGAAGCTAACAACGATGAAAGTGCTTTTAATTCAACTTCTGCTTGAACAAAATCAACAGGAAGCGGATGTGTTGAATCGGCTTTAATTATTGAACCATCACTACATAAGTTTATTTGTGGAATGTTTTTATATTTTCCATAAACAGCGTTTCCGTTGTAAACTTGTCCACTAATAAATGTTAATTTACGTCCAACAACAAGAACGTCTTCTGTTCCGTTTGAAGGAGATAATTTATCGCCAACACTATAATTGCTAAATGATGCATTTCTACCAACAGCAACTTTACCTTCTGTATCAGATGAAGGTTGAACTGCATCTTTAATTACAAACAAGTTGTAAGGAGCTGCAATTCCTAAATCAAATATTGGAGCTTCACTCATTTGTAAATAGTCAACTTTTACAGAAATTGTTAAGCTTTTGCTATCACCAGCATCAAGATTACCAACTGTCCAAATACCAGTAGTGGTATCATAACCAGCTGGAGTAGATGATTGATAAATTAATCCGTTTGGAAGTACGTCAGTAACTGTAATTCCAGTTCCGTTTGTTGTGCTATTGTTTGTAACTGTAATTGTGTATGTTATAACTTCTTCGTCATCTGGATTTGTATCACTTGCAGTTTTAACAATACTTAAATCAAAATCGTTAACAGGAACTGTATAAATTCCAGCATCTAATGATAAGTTGTTATCACCAGCAACTAAAGTAACACATTCTGTTTTTCCATTTGTAGCATCTGCATCAGAATCATTTTCAAAATCTGTTCCTTCATTTTTAGAAGTAAACAAATATCCATTTGGAAGCACAAATTCTACAAAATAGCTACCTGGTTCAAGATTTTCGAAAAGATAATAACCATCAGAATTTGTTGTTGTAGAAGAAATAAATTGAGATGCACAGTTATAAAGATTAACTGTTACTAAATTTACGCCATCTTCACCAAAATCTTGAATACCGTCTTTATCATCATCGTACCAAACTCTATCACCAAGTGAAGCTTTTTGAACACAAAGAACTTCTACTGAGTGACTATCATCGTAGCGAATATCATCAACATAAACACCATTTGGCATTTGTGGATGACCAATTGCCCATGCGTTGTTCACAAGATTTCCACCACACTCATCAGCAGTTGATGTATAAGAAGCTTGGAATTGCCATGTTTCACCTGGTTGAACAACGTTATTTCTTAAGAAGCCATCACCAGCATTACTTAACATTGGGTCATAAACTGAAACTCCACCATGGAGAACTAAATCGCCAGTGTTAATAACTGTAAATAAATAATTGATTAAATCGCCAGCAGTAACTTGGTCTGGACCAGATTTAATAAAAGTCATTTCTGTGTGGAAAAATCCGAAATCAATAGTATTGTTATCCATACAATTGATTGTAACTAAAGCGCTTTTGTTTTCGTCGCCATCGCTATCTAATTCATCTGAACTGCCTTGATTTGCAGTAGTTAAATACCATTTTTCGCTAACAGAATTTTCAAAAACTCCTCCAACACCAAAGTTAGAATCAGCAACTTTAACTTTATAATTACCATTAGCTAAATTTGTAAATTCATAATAACCAGAATTATCAGTAGTTGTTGAAGAAATAAGCGAATTGTTATTATCATATAATTCAACTGAAACGTTTTCAATTCCTAATTCGCCTTCGTCTTGAATTCCGTTTACATTTTTATCATGCCAAATAAAATCACCAAGAGTGCTTTCGCAATCAGGAATTTCTGGGGCACAAGTAAAATATCCTTTGTTAACTGTTCCATTATCAAAGTTTTCGTTAATTTTTGTTGCCGCATCGTTAATTTGACTATAAGAATAGTTAGGATTTGGAGTGCCACCAATTGCAGCATTTGCAAGTGTTAAAAAGTCATAAATTGACATTCCATTAAAATCACCACCATTAAATACTAAATCTCCAAGATTTGTAGAGTTTGTTCCAAGAAAACCTGCATCATGGTAATAAACGTTTAAAGTAGCTGCAAGTATTTGATCAGCCAAAACTCCAGCGCTTGTTGGTGAAGTAGGATTTGTATAATTTTGATTCAATGCATTAGCAGTTCCACCAGAAGGAATAAAATCTTTAATTGCTTCAGCAGTTGTCAAGGTTAAAGTAAAATTTCCACCAATAACTAATCCAGAAGGGAAAACTTCATCAAAATGAGCATCTCTAATTCTACCAGGACCACCGTTTGAAGGTCCGCCCCAACCACCAATTGTAAATGTAGTATAGTTGTGTAAATCACAATCGCCAGGAGTGTACCAGTTAACTTCGGCTGTTGCAGAAGCAGAAGCAGATGTTGGAGTAGCAAGAACTAATTTTTGTTGTCCATCAGGTCTTGCAACGTGAAAATATTGAGTTCCGTGAGGAATAATTGCTTGTGCATTTGCTGTTACTATTGCAATATTTCCACCATTTTGAGAAACTGTAAAAGTTGCTTGTCCATTTACGTCAGTTTCAACTTGTGCATCACTTAAAATGCCACTTGTTGTTGATAAACTGATTTCTAATCCTTCAAAAGGATTTCCGTTAGCGGCAAAAGCTGTAATTGTAAAACTTGCAACTTCGCCATCAACAATTGTTCTAATTTCTGGAGTAATTGTAAAATAATCGGGATAAGTTGCTGAGTATGCATTTGCTGCCACATCAGCTAAAATTGCGATAACCCTATTTTTAATTTCAAGTGTTCCTATTGTAGAAACATCCAAACCATCTGCAAAATGCCAAATTGCAGCTTGAACTGCAGAAGCTTCTTTTGCATCGGTAGAAAGCGAGCCAGTATAAGGACGTGCTTTGTAAGGATAGTAATTGTTTAAAATATAAGTAATTTCAATTGGAGTTGAACCTTCATCGGTATATGCTTGGTTGTAAACCAAGTTATGTCCCAAATCGATACAGTAGAAGTTTGCATTGCTTCCATCAATTGTACCCTTAAAAGTTCCAGCCCAATAATTGTTATTGGTTCCTGTATAAGGATTAACCAATCCACCTATTGTTTGACCAATATTTGTTGCAGTGATAAGCGCTGTGCTTTCACCTTGCACATCCTTCGTATTACCATTTGTTGGAATAGAAGCGAATTTCGCAATATTCTTTAATGAAGAAGCTTTATCCTGTGCAATTGTTTGACCGATAAGCAGAATAGAAAAGAATACGATTGTAAAAAAACCAAACAGTGTGTTTTTTTTCAATTTAGTCTCCGTGTTGTTTATAAATAATTCAATTAATTAACTTTTTCGCACTAAATATTTGCAAAATTAGTGCCATGGACAATTATATTGATTATCGATTGTTTTTCAACTTTTTAAATAGATGTGAATAATTATTGTGTTCCATAATGAGATTGAGTTAATTTTTGTGTCTTATTCTATTACATTAATTTAATTTTAAATTATTATACTTTCAAAAGTTGAATGTAAATTACAAATTTTGAAAGTTTTAGAATATTAAAATTGTATTACCTTTTTAGGAATCTGAATTAAAATTTAGTTTTTATGAATTGTAATAGTTACGTTTTTACGTTGTATTACAAATATTTCAGACTTTAATGAAGTTTTTCCAAAAATTTTGAAATTTATATTTTTCCATTATTAGAATTATAAAAACCATTCTTTTTTCGAAAAATCAACATGTAAGCTATGTTACTTTTTACTACTGCAAATTAATATGGATAGAAAATATAAAACAAAATAGAAACGCTAAATAATAACCACATTGAAGCATGAACTTCGCTAACTTTTCCTCCAACAAGTTTTGCAATTGGATAAACCACAAATCCTGCTGTCATTCCAATTCCAAGGTTATATGTAAAACTCATTAACGCAATTGTTAAAAATGCTGGAATTACGTCTGTTAAATCGTCAAAATTTAACTTTATAATTGGACGCAACATTAGCATTCCAACAATAATTAATGCTGTTCCATATGCATAAGCTGGAATTACGGTTAAAATTGGGGTAAAGAAAAGTGCTGCAAGAAACAAAAATGCAGTAACTACGGAAGTAAATCCCGAGCGTCCGCCAGCTTCAATACCCGCCGCGGATTCAATAAAAGTACCAGTAGTAGTTGTTCCAAATAATGCACCAACAACTGTTGCTAAAGCATCGCAAAGCATTGGTTTTTCAATTTCGGGCAAATTTCCATTTTCGTCAAGAAATCCCGCACGATAAGAAACGCCTATTAAAGTGCCCATTGTATCAACAAAATCCATAACAAATGTTGTTAAAATTACGGCAAAAAATCCCCAGGTAAAGGCTCCAGCAATATCTAATTTTAAAAATATTTCAGACATATCGGGTGGAAAACTTACAAATTTTTCTGGAATTGGGGTTATTCCAAAAATAAAACCAAGAATTGTGGTAAAGATAATTCCAATTAAAATTGCTGCGTTGTTCTTTCTTATCATCAAAATTGCAATTGTTAGTAGCCCAACTATTGCTAATAAATTTGTACTTGTGTGTAAATTTCCAACTTTAACTGGCGCACCAGGTACACCAATTGTTACAATTCCAGTTTCGTTGAGTCCAATAAATGCTAAAAAGAGGCCAATTCCAACCGCAAAAGCAATTTTTAATGATTCTGGAATTCCATTTGCAAGCCATCCTCTAATTTTAAAAAGGGTTAACACAGTAAAAAGTACGCCCGAAAGGAAAATGGCTCCAAGTGCAGTTTGCCAACTATATCCAAGAACTTTAACAACAGTAAAAGCAATAAATGCGTTTTCGCCCATATAAGGAGCAATTGCAAATGGTCTTTTGGCATAAACACCCATTGCAAGCGTTCCAAAAAATGCACTCATAATTGTTGCCACCATAGAAGGACCAACTGGAATGCCAGCAATTTCAAGAATTTTTGGATTTACTATAATAATGTAAGCCATTGTTACAAAAGTGGTAAAACCAGCAACAATTTCTGTTTTGAAGTTTGTATTTAACTCTTTGAATTGAAAATATTTAGCAATCATTACTTTCCTCGTGTTGATAATAATGTGTTAAAATTAAGCATTTTTGATGAACAAAACTCATTTTTTTGTCACAATATGAATTTAACTAAAGATTAACACTCCGAGTTTAAAATAAAAAAGGCTGAATAGGTTTAATTATTCAGCCTTAAAATTATCCAAATGTAATGGTAGTTTGGATACTATTTCATTAGGAGCATTTTATTAACTTGTTCAAAGTTATTAGCTTTAATTTTGTAAAGATAAATTCCACTTGCCAAATTGCTGGCATTCCATTTCACTTCATAATTTCCAGAAGCCTTTGTTTCGTTAACAAGTGTTGTTATTAGGTTACCAAGAGCATCGTAAATTGTAATTGTTACTTCTGCTTTTTCTGGTAAAGAGTATGCAATTATAGTTGATGGGTTAAACGGATTTGGATAATTTTGTCTTAATAAATATGCTGAAGGAATTGTTCCATTTTCGTTAACATCTGTTGGAGTAAAATCAGCAATAGCATCTGTTAAAAGTGCTCTTACAAGTTTTGTGTTGTGAATTCCGTAACTACCTTCGGCTTCAACTGATTCATAATTAAAACGAGCTTGCATAAAAGATTGTGTAGTTGAATCTTCTGTAGAAGCTAATTCTAATTTGTTTTTCAATGTTGCTAATAAACCTTTTATTTCGGTTTGAATTCCTCTATAATCAAATCGTGCATCGTGATTTGAAGTATCAACTACCGTTGTATAATCTGAGTGACAAGTTTCACAAGCTTCTATTCTAGGTTCAAAAGTATGTCCAGTAGCAGAACCAAACTCGCCATCACCACCACTATGAACGTGACAAGTAGCGCATCTTCCTGCAACAGCCATAGTATGAATTGAATTTTCATAAGATTTTCCAGGATAATGGAATCCAAAATTATTTGCACCATCAAATGCTTCCGAAGTTGTATGATGTGGAGTTGCGGTAATATCAACAACATCTGTATGAGAATTGTGGCAAACGTCGCAAACTATTTTACCATCGCCAAAACTTCTAATACTTCCAGGATTTCCGTTTCCGTGTGGGTCGTGGCAAGTAACGCAAGTAAGTACGTCATCAACACCATTTTCTGGAGTAAATGTTTTTCCGTCATAATTTTCATCTTCTAAGAATGCAATAAAATCTTGTGCATAATGGCAATAGTAGCAATCGCCATTATTTGCTCTTGAAAAGAATGCAACTTGACTTTCAGCGTGCATTGAGGTTTGCCATTCTTCCAAATAAGGATGATGAGTATCTTGGTGACATTCACCGCAATTTTCAGCAGAAAAATCAGTTGCTCTTCCTGACATATGCGTAAAATCTAAACTTCCATCGCTTGCTCCAATTGTTCCGTGGCAAGATTCGCATTGAACATTTTTCATGTTATCCCATTTGGTTTGGTCAGTAATAACATAATTAGGAGTTTTTGAATCGTCTTTTGTTACAAATTCATCAGCGCCACCATTAACTGTGGTTTCGTCCCAACCAGTATTGTGACATTTTAGACAGTCGTAACCAAAAAATGTGTTACTAACAACATTATCCTGAGCTTTAGCATGAGCAGTTGCTGCCCAAGATTGGATTTCTGTTGCGTGACAACTGCTACAACTCATTGAAATACTGCTATTGTAAACGCCTAAATATGTTCCTTGAGCAAACATAAAAGAAGTTGCAACCAACAAAAGTAAAACGGTTTGTATTAAATGTTTCATAATAATTCCTTTATAATGTAATGAATAACTTTTATGGTTCAAAAATATTGATAGAGTTGCATTCTTAAAAGAAAACAATTATGAAAAATTTTTCATTTTTGAACATTCATTCTAATTATTTTGCCGAAGTATTTAGTTTTAGGAGGTATTACTAAAGAAAAAAGCCCTCAAAATTGAGGGCTTTTTTGTTGAAATGTTATAAATGTTATTTAATCAATAGCATTTTATTTGTTTTTGTAAATTTGTTGGTAGTCATTTGAACTAAATAAATTCCAGATGCTCGGTTAGATGCATCCCAATTATAAGTATGATAACCAGCTGTTAAATTATCGTTAACCAATACTGCAACTTTATTTCCAACCATGTCATAAATAGTAATTTGAACATTGGCTGTTTCTGGAATTCCAAATTTAATAGTAGTTGAAGGGTTAAATGGATTTGGATAATTTTGATTTAACGAATAAGCCGTTGGAATATTTTCTAAATCGTCAATTCCTGTAATTGTTAAATTAACTTCGGCAGATAAATCACTTTGATTATTTGAAAAATCCATAGCAACAACTTTATAATAATATGTTTTTCCAAGAATAACTTCTGTATCATTAAAAGTATTTGAAATGGTAGTTTTAATTATAGTTTCGTCAGAAGGAATAAATCCTTGTGATTCACTTCTATAAACTGCAAAGTAATTAAAATCTTCATCAATTGGTTCGTCCCAAGTTAAAACAGCTGTATTATTGCTTCCAATAGTAGCAGCTAAATTTTCAGGAACTGCTGGAGCAAGATTATCAACAGAATATCCTGACATTGGAGTTGTTTCTGCTTGAATACCGTCTTTTGTTTTTCCAAGTACTTTGAATGTTGATAAAACAGTATCGCCTTTAACTGTATTTTGAAGTGTTGGAACAACTGCCGAATACTCGATATATTGAATTGCAGGAACATTAGCAACAACATCCCATAATTCGCCATTAACATCAAGTAAATTTCCTACTTCTACATTAGTTATGCTTTTGAATGAAGAATATTTACTTCTATCAAGATTAGTTGCACCTGCTGGAGCTTGTCGTAAAATTGTATATGATTCAACTTGATCAGTTGCAACGCCATCATCAGCACCAAAAGCTGTCCAAACAACTCTAACTTGGTAACCTTGATCGTTCATAATATCATCAACTGAAATCATTTTTCCAGATGTAATTGCACCATATTTCAAAGCATCGATAGAAACTTTAAGCAATGCAACTGTATAAGCTGGGTTGTGAATTCCCATACTTCTATCTTCTTCAACTGAATAATAGTTAAATGCCGCTTTACCTTCGGCAACTGTATATGGATAAGTTTTATCATTCATATTAACTGTTAACTCGCCTTTAGGATGTAACATTAAAGCTAATTCTTCTAACATTCCTTCAACTTCAACTTGTAAACCTTCAGCAACGCCATCACCATCGTGATCAGCTTTGCCATTAAAATAATATTTCTTTTCTGCAAAAGTAGTTCCAATATCACCATGGCAACTTTCGCAAGCAGCAACATTATCTGTTCCATCTGGAAATTTTACGCTAAATGAGTGTCCACCAGCTAAAATTACACTACCTGATGCATCAACAGTAGCAGGGCTCATATGACACCCAACGCAAGCGTTTTCAACTGCTTGTCCGTGAGGTGATGAAGGTAATTCAAATCCAAAAGTTGCATTGTTTTTACCCATTAACATTTCTGTTTGTGGACCGTGATGTGGGCCGTAACGTGAACTAAGAACAACTTGTTGAGTTGCTGCTTCAGCATCCGAACGACTTTGATGGCAATTCATACAAAGTTTTCCGTAACCACCATCAGTAATAACATCACCGTTTTTAAGTGTAACTTCGGTTGTTCTTAATTGATGATTTCCATTAACATTGCTATGAGGATCGTGACAAGTTACGCACGAGATTGGTGAAACTGAAGGTACAACGGTTTCGCCTTTTAATGCTGCAACAAATCCGCTACCACTATGGCAAGGTGCACAAGAAGCACTTGAACCACGGCTTAAAGTAGTTGGATTTGCGTGACGAGAAACATCATATTGTGCTGGATAAACATGGTGAGTTCCAGAATCATGACAAGTTGCACAAACTTTTGAAGTTAGTTCAACAGCAATTCTGTTATCAGCTGTGTTTCCAATGTGTTCACTTCCTGGTCCGTGGCAAGATTCGCATTGAATATTAGCACGTTTCATTGCATCTGGATAAGCAGCAGTTGTTAAATCAGCTTGTCCAGCAAATAGTGTGTCTGGAAATACAAATGTGAAATCGTCAAAACCATCATTGGCTGCGTTTTTGTCGTAACCAGTTGAGTGACAGCTAACACAATTTGGTCCAAAATGATCGCCTTTTAAGCCATCCAAACCTTTTGTTAAACCAGTAGAGTGTCCAGTGGTTTTCCACTCGGTTGATTTTGATGAGTGACAAGTAACACAAGAAACTGCACCGCCAGTATTACTTAAATAAGTTCCAGCATTAATGGTAAGAGTACCCGTTAATGCTCCATCAGTGAAAGTAACAACATATTTACCTTTTACATCTGGGGTAAATACAATTGCTTCGCCTGTTGAATCGAAAGCTTCAACTGCACCTAATGTGGCAACAGAAGTAGCTGGTTTTGTTGCTAAAGCCCATGTTTGAGCTCCGCTTAAAGCAACACTTGCGGTGGCTTTAAGATACATTTTTGTTCCAATTCCTACATTTGGTAAACCATTAAAAGAAACATCAAAAAGATCTGTTGTGCTTAGTGTTGTTTCACGTGGAGAAACGCCATAAGGTTCAACAGTAACTGTTTGTGCCAAAATTGTAGAAAGAGAAATTAAAGTAATTAAAATCAATAAGAAGCTTTTTCTCATGATTTCCTCCAATAAGTTGTTTGTTGTATATTTTACACTTGTAAAGTTTAATAAATGATTGACAACTGTAAAGAAAACAATTATGAAAAATATTTCATAATTGTTAGTAGCCCTTTATATAATATATTTTATATATTTTGTGTGCAAAAGGAAAGTAAGATGAAAATTTTAATAGTTGAAGATGAAAAGAAAATAGCCGAATCATTAAGGAAGAATTTTAATGATGAAGGAATTGAAAGCGTAGTTTGTTTTGATGGCGCAGAAGCTCTTGAAACAATTTCGAAGCAAAAGTTTGATTTAATACTTTTAGATTGGCGTTTACCCGAAATTACTGGTGTGGAAGTATGCAAAAGAATTAGAAACGCAAACAATAGAACTCCTATAATATTACTAACCGCTCTTTCAAATGTTTCAAACAAAGTTGAAGCATTTAATTGCGGAGCAGATGATTACATAACAAAACCATTTTCGTTTGATGAAGTTTTTGCCAGAGTAAACGCATTAATTAGAAGATACAAATTTTCGAATAATGTAATAGAATTTGACAAAATGTCGCTTAATCTTATAACCCACAGCCTCGAAACTGGAACTGAATCTATTAAACTACCCGAAATGGAGTTTGAATTACTCAAATATTTTTTAGAAAATAAAGAAAAAATCGTTTCTCGCGAAACTTTGTGCGAAGAAGTTTGGAAGTTAAAATACACTCCAACCACAAATGTTGTTGAAGTAACTGTAAAAAATTTGCGAAAAAAATTAGAAGAATATTCCAACAATAAATTTATTAAATCAGTTTATGGAGAGGGATATTTATTTATCACAAATTAGATATGAAAAAACCACTAATTACTAAAAGCGTTAGAAATAATGCAACTTTTTTAACTTTACTTCTATTTATAGGATATTTGATTTTTAGTTTCTTTTCGGTGCTTCAGATAAATTACTATTTTACTGATAATATAGATGTTAGATTAAAGCACGAAATTGGACATATTGAATATAATTTAGAAATTGAAGACGATAAAATTGTAATCCGTTCCAACAAAGAATTTGAAGAATATGATATGCTTCACGAAACTGACAATTCTTTTTATCTCCAAATATACGATACAAAGGGAAATCTGTTTTTTAAAAGCAAAAACTTAAATATCTTTTCTGGAATGCCAACCCGAATTTATGATTTTGAAGATGAGTTTTTACTCCTTGATGAAAAAGTTAATTATAAAGGTTTGCGTGTCTGTTATTCCAAAGTTTTTTTCAAACAGGATGTTATCGGATATATTCAACTTGCAACACCAAAGACTTCTGCAAATAGTGCTATTGATGACATAATTGCATTTAATTTATGGACTCTTCCACTCGCGTTTATTCTTTTTGTTGTAGTTAGCTTAATTTTCGCAAAACGTTCGCTAAATCCAATAAATAAAATTATTGCCATTTCGCAAGAAATTACTGCCACTAATTTGAGTAAACGATTAAATTATGAAGCTGATGCCGAAGATGAATTAGGAAAATTAAAGTTTACGTTAAATGATTTGTTTGATAGACTCGAGTTCCAAATTAACCAAATTTCGCAGTTTTCGGATAATGCTTCGCATCAATTAATGACTCCTTTAACAGCAATTAGCACAGAATTGGAATATATTCTTAAAAAAGAGCATTCAAACGAAGAATATAAAGAAACCCTAAAAAATGTTGATGAACAAACCAAAGAAATGGTTAAAATTATTAAAACTTTGTTAATTCTTGCAAAAGATTGTTCAATTTGTGAAAATAGCCGAAGTGTTTTTAATCTTTCCAACTTGTTAAATAAAGATATAAAAGATATTTTTAAGAATAACAATGTAACTATAATCGCTTCCGAAAATATTTACTTAAAAGGTGAATCCGATTATTTTAAAATGGTGTTGGAAAATTTGATTGGAAATGCCATAAAATATTCATCAGAAATTGATGACGTAAAAATTATTGTAAACGATGCAGAAAATAGCACTATTATTTCCGTTTTTGATAATGGAATTGGCATTCCAGATTCAGAAAAAAACTTTGTTTTCAATCGTTTTTATAGAGGTGAAAAGGTTGAAAGCAATGGAATTAAAGGTCATGGACTCGGACTCAACTTGGTTAAAAATATTGTTACCAAAATGGGTGGAAGTATAAAAATTGAGGATAATGAAACGAAAGGAACTATTTTTATTTTAGAAATGCCAAAATTGATTTTGGAATAGTACTTTTATTATTGTTTCTACAAAATTTAGTTGCCAATTTTAGAAAAAATCCGTCAGATTTAATCATAAATTCTTGTTGAATTTTATTAAATGTGACGGATTTTTAATATTAATTTGTCTGTAATTTAGCTTCTTTAGTTCTTCTAATCATCGAAATGAAAAAGCCGAGCACAATTGTTAACGTTCCAACCCAAATTAGACTAATAAATGGTTTGTTACTAACATCCACCCACAACGAAGCACCTTTTGCAATTTGCACTACTTGTTTAATTTCGGTCGATTCTGACAACTCGTAAATTATAACATCTATTTTACCAGAAGCTTCAAGATTTTTTAATGCAATCTTTAAGTTAGTCCCTTCAACCAAAACGTCCTCAAATGTTTTTTCACCACCGCTACTTTTCATTTTTGGCTCAATAGTGTATGTTTTGCCATTTTGAATAACTTCAATAACTGCTCCAATAAAGAAATCAGCTCCTGATTGCATAGCATTCATAGCATCTTTTGGAAAATTGAACTTGGTAAATGTAATTTGAGAACCGTGAAACTCGAAAGGTTCGCCTTTTGTTAGCGAAGTTTGATGCTCGTGACTATCGCTACTTCCCATTTTTGCTTCTTCGTAACTAACTGGAGAAACGTATAAATCCTTTGTTAGAAAATTTAGAATATCTGGGTCGCGCATTAAACTGTTGTTAAATTGAGAAACATACATCACTGGAGCAACCGCATCCGCAAATCCATCTTTTTGCACATTAATGTTGAAAGCAAATTTTTTGCCTTCTTCAATTGGTGTGTAGCCTGTAAACGTAAAATTGTAACCAAGAGCTGATTTAGTTTCGCCTTCAATAAGTTCAATTTGTGTTTCTTTGGTAAACCAACCAGAAGCAATAACTCCAATCATAAAAAGAGCAAACCCGATATGAGTTATATATCCGCCCACATACGAGATATTTCCTTTTACTATCTTGAAAGCAACCTTTATGTTAACTATAAAAGTAAAAAATGCTGAAAACAAGAAAATAATTGCCATTATATCTGTGAAACCACCTAAAACAGCAGTTAATATTGTTACTACTAAAGTAACAATTAATGGAATTTTTAATCCATCTATCAAAGATTTTTCGCTTGTCTTTTTCCAATTAAGCAATAAAGAAAGTCCGTTTAACATTGCCATTAAAATTGCAATAGGAAGTGTCATTTCGTTATAATAGCTTATTTCAACAGCAGTTCCAAAAATTGGAGTTGAAGTTCCGGCAATAATTATTGCCGCTGCCGCTAATAAAAGTACAGCTCCAACAAAAAGAGCTAGTTCGCGCGAAAGCATATTTTCTTCGGTAGAAAAGTTTTTTTCCAAGAACTTCCATCTATAAATAATTCCACCAAAACCCAAAATTGTAAAAGTGCTTATAAAAATTATTAGCAAAGTATATGTCATCATTCCAGGAGAAACAAATGAGTGAACGGATGCTTCGCCAAGAATTCCACTTCGAGTTAAAAATGTTGAATAAAGTACCAATAAATAAGTAAGAATTGATAAAATTAAGTTTGTTTTAACAAATCTTCCAGCGTGTTCTTTAGTTTGGGTACGTTTTTGGATTAACATGGTGTGAATGCCAGCTAAACCAACAATCCAAGGAACGAGTGATGAGTTTTCAACAGGATCCCATCCCCAATATCCGCCCCAACCAAGAATAATATATGCCCAATAACCACCGAGCATAATTGCTAAACCAAGAACCATCATTCCACCTATTAACCAAGGTAATGATTGAGTTACCCAATCTTTGTAATCGTTGTTAATTAAAGCAGCAAAAGCAAAAGCAAATGGAACGGTTGACATTGCAAAGCCAATAAATAAAATTGGTGGGTGAATTTGCATCCAAAAATTATTTAATAATGGATTTAAGCCTTTTCCAAATTGAATAAAATCATTGATGGAAATTCCTTTGCTGGCTAAAAGTCCTACAAGTTTTTCGTTAATTAGTATTAAATTGGAACCTGACGATTGGTCGGTAAACATGAACTCATTAAGAAATGGAAGTGACATAAAAGTTTGATTAATGTTTTTTATGTCAATATAAGTCGGGTCTGCCCAAATTAGTGTAAACGGATTTTTTAATCCAGGACTAACCATTATTAACAAAAAAGTAACGGCTAAAGTAAACACCATCATAACTCGGCTTTCCAAATTGCCCCGTTTTGATGTGTATTCTAACAATGCAATTCCAGAAAGAGTAGTAAAAAGAAGCCAAAGCATAAAACTTCCTTCTTGTCCCGCATAAAAAGTTGACATTAACATGCCAAGCGAGAGGTCACTGTTTGAATAGTCGTAAATATATTTAAATTCGTATTGATGATTTAAAATAGCGCTCATTAAATAGGCAGAAGCTCCAAGTACTGAAAGAGCAGTTGCGTGGTAACCAGCTCTCGCTAATTTTAATGTATTATTGTACTCTTTGTAAGTAAGGTAATACATTATTATGGTAAAAACACTTGCCAATAAGGCAAATGTGAGTAAAATGTTTCCTATCATGTTATATCCTTTCTGTAATTAAAAATAAACCTTCAATTACTAACAGATAATTTCCGAAGTAAAAAAAGGCTTAATTAAAAATTTTTAAATATTAAGATGCTTTTTGAGCTGCTTTATATTCAGTTTCATATTTTGATGGGCATTTTGTTAAAATATCGGAAGCATAAAAATTACCTTCTTTATATTTTCCTGTGACAACAACACTTGTTGAGGATTCAAAATTGTTTGGAATTGCACCTTTATAAACAACTTTTATTTCTTTTCCGTTAAAATCTTTCATATAAAATGAAAAAACATTGTTTTGCTTATCAATGTCATAATTTTTTTCTTTTACCCAACTTCCAGTTGCTTTAATAGTTGCATCTGTTTTAACTATTTCTGCAAAATCTTGTTCATATTTAATATTAGTTTGGGTTAATAAAAATCCCATTATTCCAAAAAATACGGCAATAATTACACCGCCAAATATATATTTGCTATTCATTTATTTCTCCTTTATTTCATGTTCAATTTCTTTTAATCTTTTATCAACGGAAAGAAGAAAAATGAAAATTCCCGTCCAAATGATTAATGTAATTATTAAAACTATATATATTGAATTATCTTTCAAAAAGTTAAATAATGCGTCCAAAATTACCTCAAATAAATTTTTTAGATAGTTTATCTTTTATAATTATTGATTTGTAAGCCAAATTCCAAATCCAAAAGTATAAAATAGAAAAAGCTGTTAATGAAAGGAAAAATATTAGTTGCATATTTCCATTCATTTTAAAGTCTATTACAGGACCAGCTGTGTCGTCATTTGCCGAGCCTGGATGCAAACCAGTCATAATACGTGGCATTATAAAAATAAAAAATGGAACTGTTAAAAATGAAATTATTGCATAAACGGCGGAAAGTTTTGCTCTTTTATCTTCGTTTTCAATTGCTGACCGAAGGGCAAAAAGTGAGCCGTATATTAACATTAAAACAAATATCGAAGTTTCGCGCGGATCCCAATGCCAAAATGAGCCCCAAGCAAACTTTGCCCATAAAGAGCCAGTAACAGTTGCAAGAATGACAAAAACCATTCCTATTTGCAAAGCAGCTAACGATTTTGCATCATCGTCAAGATTGCTACTTTTTAAGTATTTAATTCCGTAAATCATTGCAACTAAAAATGAAAGAGTTGCGAGCCAAGCTGTTGGAACATGGAAAAAGATAATTTTTGCTTGTTCGCCCAAACCTGGTATAAACGGAAAATGATACCATTCAGTTGTCTGTGCAACAAGTGGAAAAGAAATTCCACCCACAATTACAAAGGACATAAGTAAAAAAAGCAATCCTTTCCATATAAAATCTATTCGCATATAATTCTTTCAATAAAATATTAAATCAGTTTCAAAAATAGAGATTAGCAGTTTAATTTACAATTGAAAACGAAATTGTGTAAATAATTGCACTTTAAATATAAACGTTTGTCCAACTACCTTTAAATGCAATAATTGAGTTCGAAGATAACAAAAATGGGACAAAATATCTATAAAAATGGTTAACAAAGTAGTTGAAATTTATCCAGAACTTTGTGAAAATATTTACTAGAAAATAATATAAATTAAGGTTTATTTCACTTTTTCAATAACTTTTATTGGAAATCGTAACTTTGTGATTTTATTATAATTATATAATTTAAGTAAACTTGCTTCTGATAATTCTCTACCTTTGGGCAAAAGTAATATATTGTTTATATCCTTTATACCTTCTGCTAAAACCACTCCAGGGTATAATTCATTTAGCTCTTTTAATGCAACAATTTGTCCTTCTTCAATTCCTGCAACTTCGGCAATAAGTGCTCCCCAAATATCGGGGTCATATATTCCAAAGTTTTTTTCAAGTTCAGAAATTGCTTGTTTTTCATTGAGACCTAAATGGATTAAATCCTCATAGTCGTTCATTACCTTTAACAAGCGACCAATAAATGGAATGTTTTCGCCAACTTTATAATCTTTTGAGCCACCAGCACCATTATATGAATTAAACTGATAACTCATTCCTTCGGCAATTCCTTCAAGTCGCGGAATTTTTTTGAGCAGAGTTTTACCAAATTCTGGATGATTTTCAAATATTCTTTGTTCGTCATCTGTTAGTTTGAAGTTTTTTTCTATTTTTTCAATAATAGTTTGTGGAATTGCCACTAATCCTATTTGTGAAAGCAAAACTCCAATTTCATATTCCCAGATTCCATCCTTTCCAAGTCGCGACAAAAGTTTTTTGGAAAGCGCTTTAAAATTAATAGCACGACTAAAAGCATCTGGGTTTACAACTGATAATATCTCAATTAATACACTAATACTTCCTTTAAGAGTATTATTCAAAAGTTCCTTTTCGGCATGAATTAGCTGATATTGATATATTCCATCGTAAAGATTTTTTGCAAGTAGTTCAGTTGGACAAGGTTTGGTTAAAAACCGAAATATATTTCCTTCATTTATAGCATTAATTGCCGAGTCAAACTCCGCAAATCCTGTTAACATCATACGAACGGTATTAGGATATTTTTCGCGAACTTTTGTTAAAAATTCGACTCCATTCATTCCAGGCATTTTGAAATCGGAAACAACAACGGCAAATGGTCCATTTTCGGCAATTGTTTCTAATCCTTTGGCGCCTCCTTCAGCTATAAAGACTTCAAATTTTGTTCTAAGATTTCTTTTATAGCCCATCAGCACATTAACTTCATCGTCAACTAAAAGTATTTTATCCAATTTATACTCCTAAAAAAATTCATTTTAAAATTAGATTATATTTTTAAAATAATCATAACAATTTATGTTTTTACTCAATATTATTGGTATTAGAAAAAACATTTGCAAAATAGACAACTTTTCTAACATCAATATTATTAGATTTTTTGTCTTGTATTAAATTATGATGGTATATTACTGCATCGACAACTTTATCGGGCAAACCCCAAAGTTTTAATAAATATCCTCCAACAAAGGCGTGAGTAGTTCCAAGTACTTCTTTTTCGGCGTCATTATATGTATAATTATTTTTTTCCATTAATGAAATAATTTTTTCTCTAAAACCACTATTGCTAAGAACAGCAATTTTGCCAATGTCGTGAAGTAATCCAGCAGTATAAGCTATTTCAGAATCATTTTCTGTTCCTCCAAGCTTGCGTACTGTATCGATAGCATTTTTTGCTACTATTAGGCTATGTTTCCAAATGGATTCTAATAACTGTTGTGTGTGCGTATCTTTTTCAAATGTGGAAGTAAATAAAAAACCTATTATTAGAGATTTAATAATATTTGTTCCTAAAAGATTGATTGCTTGTTCAACACTTGAAATGTTTTGGGGTAATCCAAAAAAAGCAGAATTTACTACTTGCAAAATTTTTGCAGAAATAACGATATCGCTTTTTACAATATCCTTTATTTTTTGAAGGGAGTAGTTTTCCTTTGCTAGTTCATTTTCTATTTTATAATAAATTTTAGGTAAAGTGGGTAAACGACCTATTCCATTAATAGCATTGCGTAGATTTTCGTTATCAAACATTTTGTATAATTCTAAAGATTGCCTTAAATATGATTTTAGAGATTCTGGTTCAATAGGTTTTGCAATAAATTGGTGGACAAAACCCGTCGATTTTAAGGCAAGTAAGTCATCACTTTGTCCAGAAAGTATAATTCTTATTGATTCTGGATGTTTCTTTTTAACTATTTCTAAAAATTCTGCACCATTCATTTTGGGCATTCTCATATCCGAAATTACAACATGCATATTTGTGGTTTCAAGTATTTCAAGAGCTTCAAAACCACTTGTTGCAAAATAAAATTGCCAGTCATCTTTTAGCACTCGCAACATTCTTTTTAAGCCTGTAATAATATTTAGTTCATCATCAACTAATAATATATTTAACTTCATTCTTTCCCTCTTTTTCCGTTTATGGGCAATTCAATTGTAAATGTAGTTCCAATTCCCACTTCTGATTCAACAAAAATCTTTCCACAGTGTTTGTTTACAATAATATCGTGTGCTATTGCTAAACCTTGTCCTGTTCCTTTTCCAACATCCTTTGTTGTAAAAAACGGGTCAAAAATGCGGTCTAAATTTTTATTACTAATTCCATTTCCAGTATCCGAAATTTTTACTATTGCATTTTCATCTTTCATAATTGTAGAGATTGAAATTTTACCTAATTCAGAAATTCCCATTTTTACTCTTTTTTCTTCTATTGCATGAGCAGAATTTACAATCATATTAAGAAAAACTTGATTTAATTCATATTGCAAAGACAAAACTTCTTTTAAATTTTCATCTAGATTTATCTCTATATTAGCAATATACTTCCATTCGTGTTTTGAAATTGTAACAGTATTTTCAATTCCACTATTTAAATTGAAATATGTCATTTCTTTCGAACCTGGATGAGCAAAATCTTTCATTGCTCTTACTATTTTAGTAACATGAGTAATTCCCGTTTTTGTTTGCTCTAGTGCTTCTGGAATTTCGTTAAAAATAAATTCCAAATCCATTTCACTGGTCTTTTTCTTGAAATACTCGCGTATTTCAGTGTCGTTATAATTCTTTTCATCTTTTAAGAAAGCACTAAAATCAAAAAATACTGAGGTCATTGCCCCATAAGAATCTGCAAGAAAATTCACATTATCTCCAACATATTGCATTGGGGTATTTATTTCATGTGCAATTCCCGCAGCTAAAAGTCCAATAGATTCCATTTTTTGTGAAAGCGAACGTTGATTTTCTAACAGAATTTTTTCTGTAACATTTTCTTTTATTGCAAGAAAGTTTGTAATATCTCCCTTTATATCTTTAATTGGAGTAATGGTTGTTTTTTCCCAAAAAACATTTCCACTTTTACCAATATTCTTGAATTGCCCCTTCCAAATGTTTCCATTTTTTATGGTTTTCCACAAATTTTCATATTCTGTTAACGGAGTATGATCACTTTTAAGAATTCTTGGATTTTTTCCAACAATTTCCGATTTGTTATATCCGGTTAATTCTTCAAATTTTGAGTTCACAAATTCGATATTTCCGTCTATATCTGTTATTATTACAGAATCAGCAGATTGTTCAACTGCTTGAATTAATGAACGGTTTTTATCCGAAATTGCTATCATTTCGTATTCATTCAAATATTTTGAGTATAAATTTGTAACAATTTCGGTAAGTAATTGAAATAATGAAAGATGTTTTTTTAATAAAACTCCAAATTTTAATTTTGAATCGAATCCTAAAAATCCTAAAAGATTGCCGTTTATAACAATTGGAATTGCAAGAAATGATTTAATTTCTAGCTTGTCCATCATCTTTTTTTCGTTTATTGCTAAGTTTCCTAACGAATCAGAGTTTTCAATTAAAACAGGTTTGCCTTTTAGCAACGAAAAGAATAGCCAATTATAGTTTTTAATATTAATAATTTGATTTTTGGGAATTACAGTTTTGTTATTTTTAAAATATTGCGATTTAATCCCAAATTCTCCATTTTCGTTAATTAAAGCAACATAAGCTCGCTCAACTTCTAAAAATTTTCCAAAACTTTGAGTTGTAAACATAAGTGCTTTATGAATGTCATTTACATTTAGATTAACAAAATATGTCGAAATAGTTGCAATTCTTCTTTCAAACTCATTTTTATATTCATTTTCTTCTTCAAGTTTTTTCTTTTGGGTTATGTCAATAATAATTCCATCATATTGAATAATTTCTCCATTTTCATCCCTAATTATCGAAGTTCTATCCTCAATCCAAATTACTTTGCCTGATTTTTTTATTAATCTATAATCTTTATGTGTAAAATTAGTGCTTGAGGAATCGTTGCTGTTCAAATCAACTTCCGTTGATATACGCTCAAGATCTCCTTTATGTATTATATCAGAATACACTACTTTTCCAGTAATAAATTCTTCGACACTGTAGCCAATAATACTTTCAACATTTTGGGTTACATATTCAACTGGCCAATTTGGCTCATTTCGCCAAATAAATCCTACTGCTTGGCTATTATTTATGATTTTGTCGGATTTTTGCAGTTTATCTTTTAATTTTTCCTTTTTTCCTATTTCAATTTTTAGATTTTCGAGCGATTTTTTTAGCTCTTCTGTTCTCTTTTCAACCGTTTCTTCCAATAGCTTTTTCTGCTCTTCTAACTGATTTTGTGCTTCAAAACGTTCACTTTCCTTATTAACTATTTTTTTACAAGAAATAAAGAGTAGGAATACACCTCCAAACCAAATTAGAATATTAACAACCGCAACTGTGCTTATATCTGCATCGCGTTCCATTAAGTATTCTTCAGATGGAACAGAAATACTAACGCCTCCTCTAATATCTCCAACCTTAATACCTTTATCAAAATGACACTTTAGACAACCTATATTTACAATAAGTGGTCGCATTAGTCGATAATACTCTCGATTATCGATTTTGCTATATTCAGCTACTTCTTTAACTCCCTTTTCAAATTCTTTTAATGCTTTAATTTCCCAGTCGTCTGGTTTTGTTTCATTACGGAAATATGCTAGACTAGTAACGTGTCCCTTTATTCCATATAAATGATAAAATTCCTCCATTTGCTGTCTTAATAAATATGCAGGGTTCATTAAAGTAAGTTTTTTTCCCGAAGGAGTTGTAATATCCCTCTCTGAAACGTGAGCTAAAAAGGGATTTGGTTGTGTCTTTTCTGTTATTGGAACATAAACGCCACCATGCATAGTTGCCCAATATCTCGTTGCCGTATCTTTATTAAAAATTGTTAACGCTTCGCCCGATATTTTTTCTTGTGTATGCTGATAAATGTGGTCGACAAACACATAAGAAATTACAGCAACTAAGATTGTCCAAATAATTCCCAAAGCTAAAAAATATTTTCGTATCGATTTCTTTTCCATTATAATTATCATTCTTTTACAATTAATAACCAAAACATAAATTTCTTATTCTCAATTATGTTGAATAAAGTAATTGTCGAAAGTTTAAATGTTTTTTTTAATTGTTTTCAATTTGATGCATAAACGCATTTGTTTGAATTACAAACAGCTTAGAATTGATAAAAAAATAATCCTATTTTCAATTCTTCAGTTTATAATTCAAATTGAAGAGATAATTCTGTAAATTTCTTTTAACTACAAATTGAAAGAATTTGGGGCATTAAGTTTTCCAATCCGCTTTCCAATAGTAATTTTGAATCTAAAGATGAAGCAACATTGTACTCATTAGCAATAAAAACAGCAGATTCAACAGAGAGAATATTGTTATCAACTCTAGAAATTTTGTGGTGATTTTTGATGGAATCGACAATTATGCTTGGCAATCCCCATAGACTTAACAAATAAGCCCCTATTTCGGCATGTGTCGTTCCTAAAATTTTATATTCAGCTTCGTTATATTCAATGTTTTCAGATTTCATTAATTCTAAAATTTCAAATATAAATTTTTCGTTATTTATTATAATTATTTTGCCCACATCGTGCAATAAGCCTGAAATAAATGCCGTTTCTATATCGTTTCTATTCCCAAAATTTGCTACTAATAATTTTGAAGTGTTTGCCACTTTTAAACTGTGTTCCCAAATTTCTTTTTGAATATTTTCAACACGCATATTTCCTTCAAACGAGCGAAATATTTGCGTGTAAAGAATTAATGATTTTAGCATTGTAATTCCAAGAAGACTAATTGCTTGTTGAATATCAGTAACATTCTTTGCAAGTCCGAAAAGTGGCGAGTTTACCACTTGCAAAATTCTGGTGGCAATAGCCATATCTTTATGAACAATATCGGAAATGTTTTTAATAGCAAAATTTTCCTTACTTAATTCCTCTTCTATTTCAATATACGTCTGTGGAAGTGCGGGAAAACTTTCAATTTGATTTAACACTTTTAGAACTTTTTCATCAATCAAAAACGAGTTTAACATGAGAGTTTGTGTAATAACTTTGTAGAACTTTTCAGAATCAATTGGTTTTGAAATAAATTTATGAGCAGAAACAACCGATTTAAGCAATAATTCAATCTGGTTTTCATGGTCAAACAAGACAATTCTAATAATGCTTGGAAAATCATCTTTTAATACTTCTAAAAAATCAATTCCATTAATTTGAGGTGTATTTAACTCACAAATTACAATAGTTATTTCATTTTGTTCAATTATTGAAATGCCTTCTTCTATAGTTTGGGTAAAATAAAATTTGCCCTCAAATTGAGATGAATTTAATAATTCGCTAATTTGTGATAGAATACTTGGATTTTTGTCAACCGTTAGGATGTTTAATTTCATTGTTTTTCCATAAATTTTATTTAATTCCAAAAAATCTCTAATCAAACCTTTATGTCTTGTAACAAATACTATACCAAAAATTTATTCGAAGATTTATCCAAATTTCGCAAATTTTACTACATTCTAATCATGTTAAATTTACTTTAACTCGTAAATACTTCTCAAAATGAGTAAATAATACATTTCCATATCTAAATACGTTTAAAAGTAAGAAAAATTACTGAATATTATTATTAAATTTTTTCATTCCAAACATCTCAATTTTGAAATTTTGCAAATAATCCGCAAAAGAAATTTGAGCCAATTTATTAAATAATTAGCATATTTTGAGTGTTAATTTTATAAAAATTGAAACGACTAAAATTTATCGTAATTGTAATTAACACATTGAATTTGATTTATTAATTATTTAGAGATGCAAAATGTTAACAAAAAAAGATTATTTGAAGGAAGTTGTACAACATATTGATATTAAAGAACATAATGTCGTTGCTTTAGTTGAATCAATGGGAAAAATGGCATTTTCTGCACGCGACTTAAACCGAGCAGCAAGCATTTATGATATGATGCTAAAAGATAAAGATACCGCAATTATTTTAACTCTTGCTGGTTCTTTATTTAGCGCTGGATTAAAAAAAGTTGTGCATGATTTAATTGACAACAACATGGTTGATGCTGTTGTTTCAACTGGCGCTTTAATGGTTGACCAAGATTTTTTTGAAGCTCTTGGATTTAAACACTACATTGGTTCGCCAGATGTTGATGATAACGAAATGCGTGAACTTCATATTGATAGAATTTATGATACTTTTATTGATGAAGATGAACTTCGTGTTTGCGATGATACAACAGCCGCAATTTTTGATTCGTTAGAACCAAAAGCTTATTCTTCACGCGAATTACTAAGAGAGTTTGGTAAATATTTGGATGAAAACGGCGGTCCAAAAGTTGACGATAGCATAATTTATACAGCCTACAAAAAGAATGTTCCTCTTTTTGTTCCAGCATTTTCCGATTGCTCTGCAGGTTTTGGAATTGTGATGCACCAATATAAAAACCCAGAAAAACACGTTTCTTTCGATTCTGGAAAGGATTTTCTTGAATTAACCAAAATTAAATTGGCAACCAAAGATACTGGAATTTTAATGGTCGGCGGTGGAGTTCCTAAAAACTTTACTCAAGATATTGTTGTTGCTGCCGAAATTTTGGCAGAAGATGCTCCAATGCACAAATATGCAGTTCAAATTACAGTTGCCGATGTTAGAGATGGAGCACTTTCAAGTTCAACTTTAAAAGAAGCAAGCAGTTGGGGAAAAGTTGAAACTACTTTTGAACAAATGGTTTATTCCGAAGCTACTCTTGCTTTGCCATTAATCACTGGCTACGCTTATCATAAAGGAAATTGGAAACTTAGAACTGGAAAAGAATTAAGTAAGTTATTCTAAATTTGTGGAATGATGGAAAAATGGAAAGTTGGAATATTTCACTTTCCATTTTTTCTATATTCTATTTTCCTACTTACAATTGCATTTTATTTAATACTCAATTTTATTCCGCCCGAAATCCACCTTCCTGGCAAAGGAATTCCAACAAAATCAGAATACGAAACGTTAAATAAATTAGACGCTTTTACAAAAAATTCCAAGTAATTTAGTGATTTAGAAATTTGCAAATCGGTAATAAAACTGCTTTCGGAATTGTATCTATCTTCAACTCGGAAAAACCAATTTGCTGTAATATTTAAAAATAAATTGTGATTTATTACAATTATTCCCTGATTTTTCAAATATTTAAGCAAATATAGCGATTCGTATTTTTCTTGTTTGTAGTCGGAATTTAGGAATGAATACTTCAATTCTATTTTATTTATCAAATTTTGCGATAAAATTTCGCTAAAATCAAAATCCATATTTAGCTCAATTCCACTTGTGTTTAACTTAGCAATATTTGTTGCCGTCCAAGCTGTTTGTGGATTTACTTGAATATAATCGATAAGATTTGTCCCAATTTTGTAAAATACTGTTGATGAAAAAGTAAAAATTGGGTTGAAATATTTTATTCCGACTTCATAATTTGTTGTTTCTTCATAAGTTAAAGTTGAGTTGCCCATAACTGTTGGACTTTTGTAAAACAATTCTGTGTAAGTGGGAATTCTAAAACCGCGACTAAAATTGGCAAATAAGTTTACATTTTTAGATGCGGAGTAACCCAATTCAATTCCGGGCCAAAACTTAAAACCAATTGCTGAGTAATTGTATGCAAATCCGCTTAAACCCAAACTCAAATTTTCATATTTAGGAAAATTATGCTCAATAAAAATTCCAAAACGACTTCGATTATGGTTGGAAAGATTGCTACTTTCAATTTTATCGTAAACAAACTCACCACCAAAAGAGCTTTTCCCAAAATTTGAGATTAAAAATAAATCTGCTTCAGCACCAAAAATGTTAGTAAAATGATTGTTTTTATAAAATTGAGGATTATTTTTATCCAAAAGAAATTCATCCTCGTTGTTTCGCCAATAAATTTTTGTAGAAAAATTTAAGTTATTATCGCCAAATTCAGCCGAAATTTTTGCAAATGTGGTTTTTGTCTTCTCAAATTGGAGCGGATATTTGGTTGTATAAAAACTATTTGCACCAAACGATTTTTCATTAAATCCAACAAAAACATCAAAAACGCTTTTGGAAGTTGATAAAGCAGCTCCGTAAGAAATGTTTGTAATATCAAATTCTGTGTTGGTTCTATATCCATTTGAATGATTTTTTTCAATTGCAAAATTATTGCTAACATTTCCCAAATTATAACTTGCAAATGCCGAAGCGGAATAAAACCCAAAATCGCCTGCTTCAAAAAATGTGCTTAAACTGTTAAATTTGTTCCTTTTTGTTCTAAAATTTACCATTCCACTAAAGGCATTTGCACCATTTCTGTTGGAAGAATTTCCTTTTACAACTTCAATTTGCTCAATATTTAATAACGTTATTGGCAAGTTTAAGTTATGATGCCCAGTTTGCGGGTCAATTATTTTTATTCCATCAAGCATTATTAGCGTTTGTTCAAAATTTCCGCCACGTATTCCAATATCGGATTGAACTCCGTTTGTTCCGCGAGAATTTAGCTCAACCGAATTGGAATAATTCAAAAATTCGGTTACACTATTTATTGGAGCTAATTCAATTTTTTGAAGCGGAATAATTTCGATATTTTTGTTTGCATCCAGCAGCAAAGTAGGTCTGTGCAAAGATGTAACCACAATTTCGCCTAATTTATGTTTTAGTGAGTCTTGTGCAAAAAGCGTATTAATTGTCATAAAAATGATAATAATTTTTTTCATTTTTTCCTTTGGAAAATATTTAACGTACAATCCGCAAAAATTTTGCAGATTAAGTTGGGTAAAAAGTTGATGGAAATTCACAAACATGAACAGAATTGGGATTTTCTGCCGAGCCGATTGTGTTTGTGAAAGAACGCGCAAATTTTAATTAAATTGCTTAACAAAAGTAAAAAAATGCCAAAAGGAATACAACAATCAAAAAATTTGGAACGGTATTAAAATTCACTTTTGGAAAATTATAATTCTTTAACGTAAATCAATTTTGAATCGCCTGGAGCGTAAAAATCCTTTAAAACAGCTTCTTTTGTACAATTGCAAGCCACATAAAAATTTTGAGTTGGCAAATATTGTTCGCGTCCAGAAGTTTCGATATAAACTCTATTTCCACCAAGATTTTGAATTGACTTTTCGCTTTCGGTCATTATCAACTTTCCTAGTCCTTTTCCACGTTCGCTTTCGTGAACAGCAATCCAATAAAGGTCAAAACTGAACTTTGTTGCGGGAATTGGTCCAAAACATGAGTAGCCAACGGTTTTTCCATCTAATTCCGCAAATACAAAAAAGTATTCGCTTTCGGCTCCTTTTTCAAGAAATTCTTCGGCAAGTTCAGCAGCAATGTTTATTTCTTCTTCCGAAAAAAAGCCCGAAGAAGAGACAATTTCTCTAATATTATTTGGGTCGTTTGAAGTTACGTTTTGTCTAAAGATATAATTATTTGTTTTCATAAAATATGTTTTATTATCAAAAAAGTTGAGCTAATTAATTGCAGAATTTATTATGTTTTCAATTATTGAATTATAGTTAAATCCATTTTGTGAACAAGCTGCGGCAAAACCCGCATCTGGCGAAATGCAAGGATTTGCGTTTATTTCAAGCACAAAAATTTCTCCTTTATCCGAAACTCTAAAATCAACTCGCGCATAACCCGATAAATTGAATAAATTCCAGCAATTAATTGCAATTGCATTTAATTGTAAAATCAAGTTTTTGTCCGATTCTGCAAACTCGAAACTTCGTGGCGTGTTTATATATTCAAAAGAATCCGTTTCCCATTTTGATTTATAACCAACTACTTTTTCTTTTCCTATTGGGAAATTATTAAATAGAATTTCCGCAACTGGCATTAAGGTTGGTTTTCCGTCAATTTCCAAAATGGAAAGATTAAACTCGCGACCTTCAATATATTCTTCGCCAAAGCATTCGCCAAATTTTTCACTTCTATTTTGTAATTCCGAGTAAAAATTTTTTAGATTTCTAATAACCGAATCTTCATCCAATCCAACTGAAGCATCTGCAGAAATTGGTTTTATAATAAAAGGATTTTTTAATAATTCAATTTTTTCTTTCAAATCATTTTTTGTAAACCAATCTGGAGTGCTAATTGAAGCTGATTTCATTATTTTTTTTGCGAGAATTTTATTTGTTGTCAAAAATAACGCTTCTGATGAACAGCCAGTAATTTTAAAGTTATTTTTTTCTATAATTAGCGGAACAAAGTGCATATAACTTTCTATTCCAGAAAGAGCTTCAACTAAATTAAACACTAAATCTGGATTATATTTTTGCAATTCTTTTTCAAATTCATCCAAATTCATTGAAACAGAAAGCGAATTTGTAATATGTCCTAATTTTTCTGCTGATGATTTTGTTGCCTCAAGTTGAGTTAAAATATCGTCATCGTCGGGCGAAAATTCGTCTTTGGGTTTATTGTAAACAAATAGAATTTTCATTTATTTTCGCCAAAATATTTTGGTTGGTTAACTCTTTCTGAAGCACTTTTAAGTATTTCGTTAATCAAAGTTTGATATGAAATTTCTTTAAAACTGCAAATCATTGGCAAATCGGAGCGAACAGGATGCAACCCGGCTAAAGGATTTAGTTCAATAATATTAGGAATTCCGTTAGAATCAAGCCTAATATCAACTCTTCCTGCATCTCGGCAACGAAGTCCTTTGTAAGCACTTAAAGCAAGATTTTCAACTTCTTTGGAAATTTCATCTTCTGCCAATCTGTATTTTACTAAATTTTCGTAATTTTCTTTGTTGTTATAGGAATAAACACCCTGTTCCGCATCTTTTTGGAGCAAAACTTCCATACAGCCAACGGATTTTGCCAAATTTCCTGTTCCAATAATTCCAACTGTAAATTCGCGACCTGGCAAAAACGTTTCCAACAAAACTGGCTGATGAAAAATATTAATTAGTCTTTCGCATTCGGCTTTTAATTCAACTTTATTCTTTACAATTGAAGTTAGCGAAACGCCTTTGCTTGTTCCTTCGGCAATTGGTTTTGCAAATAGTGGAAAAGGAAGATTTACCAATTCAACATCGTCAATTGTGTTTATTTCGGCAAAATCTGTAGTTGCAAGATTCAAATCGCGTAAAATGCGTTTTGTAATTCCTTTATGCAGACTTAATGAAAGCACCAAAGGATCAGAAAAAGTATAAGGAATATTGTAAGCATCCAACAACGCTGGAACTTGGGCTTCGCGACCAATTCCTCTAAAACCTTCGGCAATGTTAAAAACCAAATCCCAAGTTTTACCTTGCGAAAGAGCTTTTGTTAAAGACCAAATGTTTCCAATTCGTTCAGTATTATGCCCCGCAAATTTTATTGCATTTTCAATTGCTTCAATAGTATCTGGTTTGTCGAATTCAGCGCTTTCTTCTTCGCTGAATCCGAGAGCCAGATAATCGTCTTTTAAGTCAAAAGTAATTCCAACATTCATCAAATTAACTCGGAATTATTTTGCAAATTTTCCTCAAAATCGGGATAACTAAAAAGTTTTCCTTCAAAATTTTTGAGAATTAAATTTCCGTTTTCTCTGCCTTGAACATATTCTGGAAGAATTGGAATTTTTCCACCGCCTCCAGGAGCGTCAATAACATAATTAGGAATTGCGTAGCCCGTTGTATGTCCGCGTAAACCAGCAATTATTTCAATTCCTTTTGAAACAGAAGTTCTAAAATGAGAAGTTCCTGCAACAGGATCGCATTGATACATATAATACGGCTTTACTCTGTTTTTCAAAAGTTCATGGAATAATTTTTTCATTACTTCAACAGAATCATTAATTCCTTTAAGCAAAACGGTTTGACTTCCGAGTGGAATTCCAGCATCGGCTAATCTTTGAACGGCGTCTGAAACTTCTGGAGTAATTTCATCTGGATGCGTAAAATGAATGCTCATCCAAACTGGATGATATTTTCGCATCATTTGAACTAGTTTAGGAGTAATTCGTTGTGGAAGAACAACAGGCACTTTTGTTCCAATTCGGATAAATTCCACGTGAGGAATTGCTCGCAAATTTGAAAGCAACCATTCCAATCGTTCATCAGCTAAAGTTAATGGATCGCCTCCAGAAAGCAACACATCTCTAATTTCTGTATGCGATTTTATATATTCAATAGCTTTTCCCCATTGTTGAATGTTGTATTGAGCTTCTCCGCCAGGAACGCCAACCATTCGCGAACGAGTGCAATAACGACAATAAACCGAACAAAATCCTGTTGTTAAAAACAAAACTCTATCGGGATAACGGTGAACAATTCCAGGAACTGGCGAATCTTCTTCTTCGCCAAGCGGGTCAACAGCTTCGCCTGGAGCAAGAAAATTTTCGTCGCGTGTCATTACAACTGTTCTTCTAATTGGTTGACTTGCATCTTTTGCATTTAATAAACTTGCATAATATGGCGTAATTGCAAAAGGCAAAGGTCCATTGTGCGATTTTATTGCTTCCAATTCCGATTCGGATAAATCAATCATTTGTTGCAATTTTTCAAGCGTTCTAATTCTATTTGCAACTTGCCAATGCCAATCGTTCCATTTTTCATCAATTATTTCTGGATAAAATTTGTTGATAAATTCACGCGTATTTGCACTTATTGTAATGTGAGTGCGTAAATTTCCCTTCGTCACGCGTCGCATAACGTTTTTGGAATTTAGTTTATCTTCTTGGTGAATTTTTAAGGGCTTCTTCGATAGCGGCGAATTATTATTGGTGTGGGTTGTTAAAATAGTGTTTGCCTTCTGTTTTTCTGAAGGACTGTTGACAGACAAAATTCCATTGCTTGGAGGTTCGTCTATCTCCATTGTGGAATACATTCTTCCCATTAGCGTTTTTCTCCATTTCTTGCATTATTTTTATTAAATTTTTCATATTCCTTTTACTTAAAAAATCAACTAATTTTAATTAATATTTTTTGTTGACAGTATATAATTAACACACAAATTTTGAATTGTGCAAATGAAATTTCAAAGAATTTTTAAAATATTTTTTGTGCCTATTTTGGACTAAAAACGCAACATTTTTGCAGTTTCAAAGCTATATTTTCCTCACAAATTGTTGTTTTTTTTTAAACTTATTTAGGATGTTATTTTGCTTCAATAGCCATCCCAAACACAATATTTTAAATTTGATAAAATGTATTTAATTTGAATTACATTGGTCTCCGGTTTTCTCTTTAATATCATTCCCAAAGACTAAAATTGCGATTAAAAATAGTAGAATTTTCATTAAAATAACTCATCAATTTTTTCAGTTGGACGGGCAACAACGGCTTTTTCACCTTTTTCTATAATCGGTCTTTCAATTAAATTCGGGTTATTTACCATAAATTCAATTATCTCATCTTGTGTGTAACTTTTGTTCTTGAAATCCAACTCTTTGTATGCGGCTTCTTTTTTGCGTAAAAGTTCTGCTGGTTTCATTCCCATTTTCTTTAGCAAAGTTTTAAGTTTGTTTTTGGTTAAAGGAGTTTCGTAATATTTTATAATATCAAATTCAACGCCTTTTTCTTGAAGATGTTTTAATCCAGCTCTACTTTTTGAGCAAGTTGGTTTGTGATAAATTTTAATTTCAGCCATTTTTTCTCCTAAATTATTCTGTTAATTATAAAAATTCCGCGAATCGATAGTAGTAAATCGGAAGGAATTGACCGTTATAAATCCGCACTTCCGACTCACGATTTTTCACGTTTCACTTTTGCCTTTTCACTTTCTTACGACTTACTTAAATCCATTTTAATAATGTGTTTCAAAAGACCAAGACAAGCGTCTTCTAATAAATCTAAAACGTATTCAAAGCCTTGTTCGCCACCGTAATAAGGATCTGGCACATCTTTGTCGGGATGTTGAGTTGCAAAATCCATCATCATTTTAACTTTGTGACAGTATTTTTTCTCCGAATCAAGAGCAAGAATATTTCTAAAATTATCGCTATCCATTGCAATAATGTAATTAAATCGCTCAAAATCGTGCAATTTAATTTGTCGTGCAATACTTGTTAAGTTATATCCGCGTCTGGTTGCGTGTCTTTGCATTCTCGCATCGGCTGGTTCGCCAGTGTGATATGCAATTGTTCCAGCAGAATCGCATGTAATTCTATCTTGTAAATTGTTTTTTGAAATCAAGTAATTCATAACTGCTTCACCCGAAGGCGAGCGGCAAATGTTGCCCATGCAAACAAATAGGATTTTAATCATAATTAACTACTCAATATTTTAAAAAAGTGAAAAGATAATATAAAATAATAATTGAGTTTGTTCAAATGTTTGATTTTAATCGCCATATTAATGAAAATGTTTCTATTTTTTTTCAATAAATTTTCCAAAAGTTATAAAACAGTTATCTTTTTAGGATAACTGTTTTATAAAATATTGATTAAAAATTTGTTCTAAGCGAAAAAATAAAATTCCTACCAGGAGCAGAAATGCCCGAACTATAAGGACGGTAGCGTTCATCTGTTAAGTTTTCAATTCCAGAACTGATTGTAAATGTGTCGTTTAGAACATACATTGCTTTTATATTTAACGTATACCAAGCTGGAGAATAATTATTTCCATTTTCATCCTTTGCATAAATTTCATCTTTGGATTGTTCTTCTGCTGGCAAATCCTCAAATTTTCGTTCAACTTGATAGTTTGCATAAAACTCAAAATTTAGATTATTCCATCTAAAATTTAATCGCGAAGTTCCAAAAAGAGGGGCTGCGTGGCGTATTGGACTTGTTGAGCCGTCATCCAATTCTTCTTCGCCAACTTGATAATTTACATCAGATGAAAAGCTAAATTGGCTATTAAATTTAACTTCCAAACCAGCTTGAATTCCATAAACATTTGCTTTTGCAGCATTTTGGATTGCTTGAACTTGGCTCATATTTCCGTCGTACATAATGCTATCAAGTCCGTTTAGCTGAAAATTGCGACGTACCATTGCGTTTTGTAAAATTGTATAAAATCCAGTAACATCAAATTTTAGAAAATTTCCAAAAGTTTTAGCCATGCTTAAATCAAAATTATACGCCGTTTCTGCTTGCAAATCTGGATTTGGAACAGTTACTGAATTTGGTTCAGAATCAAATATTTTTCCAATATCATCAACATTTGGCGAGCGGAAAGCGGTTCCAAAATTTGCACTAATAACCCAAGTTTCTGTTGGACGGAACACCGCCCCAATGCTTCCTGTTAAAGAGCCGTTGTTTATTTTGGCTGTTTCAAATGGAAGTGGATAAAAATCGAGATTTTTCTCAAAATCAGAATCCAAAATAAACTGATTATAACGCAAACCAGCTTGAAGAGTTAGATTTTCCAAAATTCTAAACTCGTCATTTACAAAAGCTGCAATTGAACTCCATTTTGATTGCGGATAGCGCGAAGCTGCAATTTCGGTTGTGTTTGTAGAAATATCAGTTACAATTCCAGATGATTTTACATCGTTATAAATATATTCAACTCCGTAATACAAAGTATTTGTTGCGTTTACAGCTTTTACAAAATCAATATTTAGTGAATATGCGTCAACTTTTTCTGTTTGAGTCGTTCGCTCAACATCATTAAATGTGCGGTCAATTCTGCTTTCTTCAAATGCTTGCAAAGCTAAACGCAAAGTCATTTGGTCATAAGCAAAATTTGGACTTTCATTTGTAATATTAAGATTATTCATCATCCAAATTTGCGGACCATAATTCCATTCTGCATAACGTGGTAGATTTTTTTTAACTCTATTATGTCTGTCATATCTTCCATAAGGCGAAGTTTCGGAATAATGAAATCCGTATTGGAAATCCCAATTATCATTTGGCTTAAATCGTACTTTTTGCATCATATTTATTTGCGAATAAGCTGTTGGAATTTGCAACAAAATATCATTTTGGGTTACAACTTTATCAACATTATCTTCAGTTTGAACATAATATGGTTTAAGATAATCGTCGGGACCGTTGCTACCTTGTCGCAAATTATCATAATTCCACGAGCTAAAACTTGTTACAAATGCCCAATTTTCAAAACCAACATTCACATCAAAATGCCCAGTTTTTTCATTGTTGGCGGATGAATATCTTGCAACCGCTTTACCTTTAATTAAAGCTTTGTCGGAAAAAGAGAATTGTGGTGTTAAAGTTTGGAAACTCATTACGCCACCAATTGCGTCACTTCCATAAATAAGTGAGCCCGGACCAAACATTATTTCGGTGTTTTCAACTGCAAATGGGTCAAGATTTATAACATTTTGGATGTTTCCACTGCGGAAAATTGCTGTGTTCATTCTAATTCCATCAACTGTATAAAGCAGACGGTTTGTAGCAAATCCTCTAATCATTGGACTTCCGCCACCTTGCTGACTTTTTTGCACAAAAACTTTTCCAGATACGTTTAATAAATCCGCAGCTGTTTGAGGATTTTGCAATTCAACTTCTTTGGGCGAAATTGAGGCAATTTTTATAGGAAGATTGCTAATGTTTTGTCGCCAACGAGTTGCCGAAATTACAACTTCATCTAAATTTAAGCTTGTGGTTTCGAGCAAAATTTCAAATTCCAATGCTTGAAGATTTGAATAGCTTTTTACTTCTTTTTTATAGCCAAGTATTTGTATTTCAATTTTCTCAGAATTTTTGAAAGCCGATATATTTGCTTGTCCTTTAGAGTTTGTTGTAGTATATAATTTTGGATTTTGGCTACTAATTGTAACTAATTCCAAAGGTTTTTTTGTTTCAGAATCTTTTATTGTAATTGTTTGTGCAAATAAAAAGGCAGAACTTAAATTAAATAAAACAACTAAAATTATATACTTCATCTCATTTCTTCTTAGTCAATTTGTTTGTTCATAAACATGTAAATTAGTTTCCAAAAGAAACGGAAAAAATGTTTCAACTTGGTTGTTTGCCGATTACATTTTGATAAATCTTTCGAAACTTAAAATATTAATACTCCAAAAACAAGAAAAGAGAATTTTTTAGAAACAAGAAACAATTTTTAATAACATTTTGTAACTTAATACATCAAAAAACCATACTTAAATAAAAAAGGAGAAATATAAATGCGAAAGATATCACACATAATTCTTTCACTTGTAATAGCTACTTCGGTTTTTGCTTCAACTATTCCAAACGAATTTAAGCAAATTAGCAAAGAAGGTGGAATTACAGAATATCAACTTACAAAAAATGGATTAACCGTTTTGTTGCTCGAAGACCATTCGGCACCAGTTCTTACTTTTATGGTAACTTATCGTGTTGGTTCGCGAAACGAAGTTACTGGCACAACTGGAGCAACTCACATTTTGGAACATTTAATGTTCAAGGGAACGGAAAAATATAACAAGCAAAATGGTGGACATATTGATACGCAACTTGGCAATATTGGCGCCCGATTAAATGCTACAACTTGGATGGATAGAACAAATTACTACGAGTCGATTCCAAATGATTATCTCGAATTGGCTATTGATATTGAATCTGACAGAATGCGAAATTTACTTTTACGCAAGGAAGATAAAGAATCTGAAATGACTGTTGTGCGTAATGAATTTGAACGTGGCGAAAATTCTCCATTTTCTGCATTAAATACTGCAATTTGGGCAACAGCATTTCAAGCTCATCCATATCATCACAATACAATTGGATGGCGTTCAGACATTGAAAATGTTCCAATTGAAAAATTGCGTGCATTTTACGATACATTTTATTGGCCCAACAATGCAACTATAACCGTAATTGGCGATTTTGATACAAACAATGCTTTGGAATTAATCAACAAATATTATGGTGCAATACCAACTTCGCCACATCCAATTCCACAACTTTATACCGAAGAACCAATTCAGCAAGGTGAAAGACGTGTTGTGGTAAAACGCGCTGGACAGTTGGGCGTTGTAGGAATTGCTCATAAAGTTCCAAAAGGAGCAAGCGAAGAAACATATCCTTTAGTTTTGTTGGATTATATTTTGTCAAACGGTAAAACAAGTCGGTTTTATAAAGCACTCGTAAACGAAAACAAAGCAGTAAATGTTTTTGATTTTTACGTTCCGCTTCACGATGCTTCAATTTTTACTCCTTACGTATTTTTGGCTCCAGGCGTAACTCACAAAGAAGTTGAAGAAATAATTTTAGCCGAAATTGAAAAAATTAAATCGGAAGGCGTTACGCAGGACGAAGTAAACCGTGCAATTAGCCAACTAACTGCCGAAACTGTTTATGGAAGAGATGGCTCGTTTTCAATTGCAAGTCAGTTAAACGAAGCAATTGCAATGGGCGATTGGAAATTTTATGTAAATTATCTCGATAATTTGAAAAAAGTTACTCCAAAACAAATTCAAGAAGCTGTAATCAAATACTTTGTTGAAGACCAAAGAACCGTTGGATATTTTATTCCAAAAACCGCTGGTGGAAGCACTTCAGAAATGAAACCAGCCTCTTGGTACGAAGACCAAACAAAAGCATATTATAATCGCGATGAAGCAAATAAAAATGCTTCTGCCGTTTCAAATCCGCTTGAATCAACAAAATCAAAAATATCTGACAATATTTCAACTTCAAAAGTAAATGAAATTAAGTTAATTACAGCCAAAACTGGAGTAAAAGACGTAGTTACATTTACTGGAAGTTTGGTTGCTGGCGATTATTTCAGTCCAGAAAGCAATGCTGCAATTGCCGATTTAACAGGATATATGCTTGATAAAGGCACAGAAAAATACAACAAATTTCAATTAGCCGAAAAACTCGAAAATCTTGGAGCCGAACTTTCTTTTTCAGTTGGTGCTCAAACTGTTGATTTTAACGGCAAATGTTTATCAAAAGATATTGATGAAGTTATTGAACTGCTTGCAGAACAATTACGCAAACCGACTTTTAATCAAGAAGAGTTTGAGAAATTAAAAATGCAACGAAAAGGAAGTTTACAACAATTGTTGGAAGATACTGACGTTAGAGCAACCGAAAAAGCTGATTCAATGTTGTTTCCTGCGGGACATCCAAATCACGGAACTTCTATTCAAAAATTGATTGATGATGTTAGCAAAGCAACTCGCGAAGAAGTTGTAAAATTCTATTCCGAATATTACGGACCAAAATCAATGATTTTTGTCTTGGTTGGTGATTTGGATAATGAAAAAGTTAACACTTCCGTAAAAAAAGCTTTTTCTGGTTGGAAAGGTGGAATTGATTTTCCAAAAATTGAAAAATCTGCACAAGTTACGAAAAACGAAACCGTTATTGTTAAAATGAACGAGAAAACAAGTGCAACTCTTCTTATTGCTCAAACTACTGGAATAAAAAGAACGGACAAAGATTATCTCGCTTTAAGTGTTGGAAATAGCATTTTTGGAATGGGCGGATTTTCAGCAAGATTGATGTCAATAGTCCGCGATGACGAAGGATTAACTTATGGAATTTACTCTTCCTTAGGTGGCGATACTTATTCCGATGGTGAATTTGCAATAAGTGGTACTTTTTCGCCCGATTTGCTTGCTCAAGGTTTTAGCTCAACTATGCGAGAATTTAAGCGTTGGGTTAAAGATGGAGTTACAGAAGATGAACTTAAATCAGCCAAAACAAGAATAATTGGAAGTTATAAAGTTGGACTTTCTACAACTCGCGGAATTGCTGGAAGTTTGCTCAGCATTACTCAACGTGGTTACGAGCCAAGTTATATGGACGAATATCCAAATTTGGTAAACAATTTAACTTTGGAAGAAGTAAATAATGCTATCAAAAAATACATAACTCCCGAAGACGCAATTACTGTTGTTGCTGGAACTGTTACAAAAGATGATTTAAAGAAGAAAGATTAAAAATTTAAAATAAATTAGTCGCGAATTTTCGAATGAATAATTCAAAAATTCGCGGTTAATTAAATTGTGTATTTTTCAAAAATTTCCGAAAGCGTAAAAAGAAGAAAATAGCTGCAAGCGATAATCCAACAATAAAGCTTACCCAAATGCCTTCAACTCCAAATTGAAAAACAAAACCCAACAAATACGCAACTGGAAGTCCGATAATCCAATAAGCGACAAAAGAAATAAACATTGGAGCCTTAAGGTCGGTTAATCCGCGTAAAATTCCAACTCCAACAACTTGCAAACCATCCACAATTTGAAAAATGGCGGCAATTATAATTAACGAAGAAGCAATTTTGATAACTTCGAGGTCATTAATATAAAGTGTTGGAAGATAATTTCTAAAAATAAAAAATAACAATCCAAAAGAGCCCATAATTAAAGTGACAAGAAAAAGAGCGGTAAATCCTGCTTTTTTAATGCCCGCCAAATCTCGTTTTCCTAAAAAATTACCAATTCTAATTGTTGCCGAAATGCTAATTCCAAGTCCAACCATAAAAGTAATTGAAGCAAGATTTAAGGCTATTTGGTGAGCAGCAAGTTGGTTAACGCCAATCCAACCGACCATAATTGCGGCAAAGGAAAATCCACCAACTTCAAAAAACATTTGAAATCCACCAGGAATTCCAAGATTTACTATTTTTTTTATAATTGGCATATTTATACTTTTGAATTTCAAAGATGGGTCAAATTCCTTAAACGACTTTGCGTTGCGAATGTAAAGAAAAATTGCAATTGCCATAAAAATTCTTGTCATTAAGGACGCATAACCAGCTCCATCCAATTCCATTTTCGGAAATCCAAGATTGCCGTATATTAAAACCCAATTTCCAAAAGCATTTACAAGATTGGAAACAACCAAAATTACCATTGGCGGTTTTGTAAACGATAATCCTTCCGAAAATTGCTTGTAAGTTTGGAACAACATAAAAGGAATAATTGAAATATTTAAAATTTTCAAATACGATTCGGCATATTGTGCAACTTCAATTGGTTGATCTAAATAGTAAACCAAATCGGCTAAAAAGTAGATTACAATTACCAACAGAAATGAAAAAATGAGATTTACGAGCAAACCTTGACGAAGTATAATTCCGCATTCATCGTGCTTTTCGGAGCCCTTTGCAATTGCAACAAGCGGAGTTAAAGCCACGCTCATTCCAATTCCGAGAACTAAAATTAACAAAATTAGTCCGTTAACTAACGAAGACGCAGCCAAATAAACGGCTCCGAGTCTTCCAACCATTAAACTATCTACAACTCCGAGCATCATGTGACCTAATTGACCAATTACTACTGGATATGCAAGTTTTATGGTTTCTTTTATGTGATATTTATAATTGTCCACTATATTTTTGTTTATTGGATTTATTAATAATTTAGCATTACATTTTACAAAGAAAGAACTTATTATAAAATAGACTTATTTAAGATTTATTATGAAAGCTGTAAAATTTTTATTCCTTTTGGTTGCGTTTCTGTTTGTGGAGTTTGCAAACGGACAGGAAATTAAATGCAAATATTGCCAAAAACCAATTGTTGGCGATTATATTATTGTCGATGGCTTTAAATATCATAAAAATCATTTTTTATGTGCTAATTGCAACAAGCCAATTGAAGGTAAATATTTTACGCAAAACGAAAAATATTACGACGAAAAGTGCTTTGAGAATTTATTTCTTCCGAAATGTGCCGTTTGCAATAAGCCAATTAATGGCGAGTATTTAATTGATTCGTTTGGAAACAAAATTCACAAACATCACGAAGTTGAAATTGAACGATGCGATAATTGCAACCGAATTATTTCGGAAAACACGACAAATGGCGGAATGAAATATAACGACGGACGTAAAATTTGCAATGTCTGTTATGGAAAAAGAATAAATTCAACTCAAGAATATAAAGCGGCATTAAGCAAAGTTATTAAGCGACTTAAAGATTACGGCTTAAAATTTAACGAATCATCAATTTCATTAAAAATTGTTAATTTAAACGAACTTCAGCAAGTTTCTGGAAGTCGCTATTCCAAAAGCATACGAGGTTATACGCACACATTAATCAAAACTTTAGGAAGCAAAAAAACATTTGAACATACTATTTATGTTTTGAGCATGATTCCAACAAAATATGCCGAATCAACAATTGCACACGAGTTAATGCACGTTTGGATTAGCGAAAATATTACAAAAAAGTTAACTCCAAAACTTGAAGAAGGAAGTTGCAATTACATTTCGTATATCTACTTAAAATCGGATTATTCGCAAGATGCAATTGATATTATAAAACAATTAAAAGAAAACACCGATAAAATTTATGGCGAAGGCTACAGAAAAGTGTTTGAACAATTTAACGGAAGAGAATTTAATCTGTTTTTAAACTATTTGAAAACAAACACGAGCATTTGATTTAGTAAAAAAAGTAGTGAATGCAAATATTCATTCACTACTTCTTAATAATAACAATTTATTGATTCAAAAAGCCCAAAAATGGAAATGCTGATGCAAGGAAGTAGAATAGAAAACTAAATCCTAACCAAACAACAACAAAGGTAATAACATATTTTTTTGTGTTTTCTGACTTAAACATTTTTGCAAATGCAATTCCCACAACAACATAAAACCAAATTGAGAACAAATCGAGCTTGCTTAGCAAAAATCCGACAAATTCTTTTTTATCTAAATCCAAAAAGGTTGTTAAACTTAAGTCGGTAATCATTTTTCCCATTAACATTGCAACAATTACTTGAAGAATTACCTGAATGCTTGCAATATAAAACGGCAATCCATAAGCTACCATTGCGCTGCTATAAGTTCCATCGCCTTTTAGAACAAATTTAGCAATTAAGAAATAAACTCCACTAATTACAAAAAAGACGATGAAAGTGAAAATCAAAATTCCAATAATTTGTGGAATTAACATTGCCATGCCGCCTTCTTCCATTCTTGTGCGAATTTCTTCAATTTGCGTATCGGCTTGCTCTTGAGTCATTCTTCCACTATTTACTGCTTCGTTAAAATTTCCTTCAATGGATTGCATTTGCTTTTCCATCATTGAATATTTTATTTGTGGATTTGTCTGCATAATTACTGTTGAAAGTATTAAAACCACAATAAATATTGTTAATGGAACCAACCAATCAATTACTTTTGTTGGAAGTTGTGCAATTTTGCCAAAAGTATTTGCTGGCTCAGAAAAAAGTCCAACCATTTTATCGGAATGATTTATTTCATCCTCTTCCTCATCCAAAAGTTCTTCTTCTTTCAAATTATCATCGTTTAATTCACTCATGTTTCCTCCAAATTATTTTAAGTTTTTAATAAAGGATTTTCAGTTGTTAAAATAACACTTAAACAAGAAAAAAGAAACAAGTTGGAAGACAAAAGATGTGAGAAGTGAGAGGGTAGATGTGAGATGGGAGACGTAAGAGGTGAAAAGTGAGATGAAAAAAGTGAGACGAAAAAAGTGAGACGAAAGAAACAATGTGAAAATTTTAGCATTTTAACTTGCGGTACAATTTGGTTAAACGAAATTCTCCAAAAATATTTTTGCATAAAAAGACAATTATGTTTAACTTTTACTAAGATATTTATAGTAAATGAGGTTAATTAATTACGATACCTTGCTTCTCCAAATTATTAACCGAAAATTGTGTAAATATAGAAGTTTGTCTTTTTAGACAGATTGATTTTTAAGGTTTGTTAGCCCGGAAGTAAATCGTTCTAACAAACCAACTAAAACACTTAATATTTTTATAAATAAAGTAAATGTAATAACTTATGATAACTTTACGAAAAAACAAAAGATTGTTGGGAGGAATGAACTTTCGTGCTAACATGACAAAATATTTTGTTTTCTTTCGGGTTAATATATAGTTAGGTTGCTAATAATGAGAGAAGTATCATGAATAATTTAAAATTAGTAAGTGTAATAATTTTTTTATCCATTTCTTTATTTTCCTCGTGTGAAAATTCGACTGAACCAATCTCTGATATTATTTCAGGTATTAGCACAGATTTAATTCCTATTGAAATTAATAATACGTGGAATTACAACATGGAAATTTATAGATATAATTCTACTTCCTCTACATATGAATTTTCAGATTCTTCTAAAGTTATAATGAAAGTTCTTAAATTAGACACTCTTAGTACTTATATCGGATTTGATATTGAAAATATCCCATTTGGGGTATCGTGGCGTCCAGGCAAGAAAGTATATTCTTATAAAGATGATGGTCTTTATTTTGCTGAGTCTTCTGCGGACATTACAGTGCCTCCAAGTCAACCATCTGAAAAAATACTCTTAAAATATCCAACTAAAATTGGAGAGAAAACTTCTTTCAACGGTTTTAATATTACTCCCAAAACAAAAGATGAGAAAATAACTCTTTATAATAAAACTTATAGTTGCATCAAGTTTGAGGTTAAAATTGATAACGATGTGGTTGGTGAAATTTGGGTTTCTCCTAAAATTGGAATTGTGAAGACTTGGCAAAATATTGGGGTAAACACTAAGTATTATTACTTAAATAATTATACTTTATATTAATGCAACCTAACCCACGCATCAAAGCGACCGCAGTTACGCTTGGTCTTTTCGTGTTTTGAAAGTGGTTTAGAATTTGTCGTTTTTGAAAGGTAGTTCAAGTTAGTAAGTTAAATTTTTAATAAATAAATTAGGCGTATGCGTTAAGCAAGTTCGTTCAACTGCGTCGCTTTATGCATCAGCCGTTAGGTGGCGGTAATCGAAGTATGACAAATAACAATAAATGGTATACAATTACATTTCGTCTTATTGGTGACGCATTTACACCGGATGAGATATCATCCCGCCTTGACTTGAAACCAACATCATTTGCTCTAAAAGGAAATCCTGTTGGCAATAAAGAAGGACGCGCACTTCACGAAAATAATATATGGATTTTATATTTTACTGAAGACGATTCAATACCATTCGAGAAACAATTACCGAATATCCTCGATCTACTAGAAAATCGTAAAATATCATTAGATAGCATTCTCAAAACGGAGGGAATGGAAGGTGAGTTGTTTCTTGGATATGGATCTGAGAATGGTCAAGGCGGGACATATCTCTCGGTTTCACTAATGAAACGAATTGTTAATCTTGGATTGAATGTTCAATTTGATTTATATCCGTAACATAATGTCCGCCACCTAACCAGCGGCTCAAGCCGAATGCCGTTGTTTGACGTGAAGTTGTAAAAAGTTGCTTTTGTGTTTTTGTGAAAATTTGCAATTAAAGTTTTTTCAATAATTAAAAGTTAGTCGCTGTGTTTGCAGAGAAAAATAAACACCGCTAAGTAAAATTAAACAATCGTTGTTCAGTAAGTTTGTCGTTTTGGGCATCGGCTTATCGGCAACACCGTTAGGTAGCATAAATATGGAAATTATTACAGCAAATTATTTTTTTAGTAAGTACGAAAGAAAACTGGCAATATTTGCGGGAGTTTCTAACTTATTACTTTTAATTGAAAGAATAGGTATAAAAAATAAATATGATTTTGAAACATTTTCTTATTTTTTTATTGCAACAATTACATTAATACCTTTTGGAATATTCTATAAACAAATTATTAAACCAACATTTATTAGAATTGTTAAAAATAGTTTAATAATTAGAACTAATCCTTATAAAAATGAGGAAAAAATTAGTTTTGAAAATATTGAAAAAATAAATATCTCAAAATATTCAATTGAAATATGTCCGTTTGGAGAAAAAGTAAAATCTATTGGTCTATCAAATTTTAGTTATCAGCAGAGACAAAATGAATTAGTTGAATTTAAAGACAAGCTTGTATCCATTTTAGGAACAAAAGTAATTAATAAAGCTACCTAACAAACAAATCAACACGACTGCTTCGACAATTCTAGTTTGGTTTGAAAATAAAGAGTTTGAAAGTAAGTTTCAGTTTTGCCAGAGGAAAGCAGACAAGTACATTATCGAATAAAACTATGTTTTTGCAATGGGCTCTTACCTCATTTCCCTAAAAGCACGGTTAAATTGTTATAAAAAAGATTGCTTTATTTGTCAAAAAGCGAATTTAATTAAAAAATATCCCCAACTGTGGTTATCTGCTTTTGGAAATTCTGCTGTATTAAAGTGTTGAGTGTATTCTAATTTAAGCGACTTGTAGATTGCCGTAAATCCTAAACTTGCATTTCCTACAAATCTGTTTATTTCGCTTAAAGTATAAATATTTTCGGAAAACAAACCGCCTTGCAAAGTTGCGTTATAACCAATTATGCCAACATTTGCGGATAAATTTACAAATAATTGCCATTTTTGAGTTGATAAAAAATCAAAATTCTTAGGGAATGAGTCAAAAAAGCCTATTCTTGATTTTAATCCAACATTTGCATTTGTAAAAGGAACTCCAATTTTTGCCGACGTAATTCCAGAAAGTTCGAACCAATTATTGTTGAATAAATTCTTTTCGATTGATGCGGAGTAATTTATCACAAAGCTATTTTTAATCTGATTTTCCCAACCAATAACTTGTGCCGAAGTTGAAATATTTCTATGAATTCCATTTTGAGTTTCTTCGCCAAAAGCCAGCGGTCCAATAATTCCAAGTTGCATTTGTGAATTGTAAACCATTCCATCATTTGGATTGAAGCTACTTTTTGTAAATCCAACCAAAAGATAGGCTGCAAAAGGTCTATCGCCATTTAACTGATTTTGCACGTTAAATTTATTTTTTGGAGTAAAAATATCTTGAATTAAAGAAATTCCAAAAAGCTCAAAATCACAGTTTTGTGTTGGTAAAAGAATGGAATTTATTGGATTATTGCTAAGATTAGCATTAAAAACTTCAAAAGCGAAACCATTTGTGAAATATTGGTCAGTTTTATACTCAAAATCATTTGACCATTTGAACTCAAAAGTTGAAATTGAATCCATTTTTTGGCTTTGCGAAAATAAATTTCCTACTAAAATGAACAATAAATAAATCGTCTTTTTTCTCAAATTGAATATCATTTAGTTACAATTCCTAAAATGGGGTTGTTTTCCCTTCGAGATTTAGAAAACCTCGAAGGAAATTTATAAAATTGTAGAATTTTATTGTTTATCAAACAATTGTAGTTTCAATTTCGCCAATGTTTTCAATTCCACCAGAAAGTTTATCGCCTTTTACAACGCGACTAACACCGGCTGGGGTTCCAGTAAAAATTAAATCTCCCGCTTCAAGAGTCATTCTTGATGAAATATTTTTAATAATTTCGGCTGAATTGAAAAGCATAAGTCCAATTGTTGCCTCTTGCCTAATTTCGTCATTTACAGAAAGATAAATTCGTTCATTTCCAGTTAAATTATATTCATCAACCAAAACAAAACTTGAAATTACGCCCGAAGTATCAAAAATTTTGGCAAAAGTCCAAGGTTCACCTTTGTCTTTAGCTTTAAATTGCAAATCGCGCAACGTCATATCAAGTCCAACAGTATAACCAGCAATAGCATTTTGCGATTCTTCCAAAGTTGCGTTTTTCACGGTCTTTCCAACAAGCAAAACTAGTTCAATTTCGTGGTGCAAATTTTCGGAATAATCGGGATGAACAACATTTTCGCCACTATTTATCATACAAGTGGCTGTTTTCATAAAAACGATTGGAAATTTATCTGGAACTTCGTTTCCCATTTCTTTTGCGTGGTCAGCGTAATTTCTTCCAACACAAACCACTTTGCCAATTATGATTTCTTCGCTACTACTTTTAATTTTAATTGTTTTCATGATTTCCTTAAATTTTATTTAGTATGCTAAATTTCGGGATAATTGTTTACTATCCCAAGGTGCTTTTTCGCCACCGAGATATTTGTTAAACCATTCCAAATGAGAATTATAATAAAGTGGCATTGATTTTAAGCTGCTGGGCCAATGTCCATCATTTTTGAAAATAATAAGTCGCGAATCAATTCCTTTATTTTGCAACACTGTAAAATATCGTAACGATTGAGTGTAAGGAATTCGATAATCCTTTTCTCCAGTAATTATAAGAGTTGGAGTTTTGAAATTATCTTCATAATTGCTTGGCGACATTTTTTCGTAATCGTTTCGTTTCAAATCCCAATTTGGAAACCAAAGTTCTTCAGTTTCATCTTTAAATTCCTTTAAATCATAAATTCCCATCATAGAAGCAAGGCATTTAAATCTATCAGTTTTAGCTTGAAGCAAATTCATGAAATATCCACCATAACTCCAGCCCATTGCACCCATTCTGTTGGCATCAACATAATCAAGTTTTTCGAGATAATCAGTCACTTTCATAACATCTTCGTACACTTTTCCATCCCAATCGTCAGAAATTGCATTTGTATAATCTTGTCCATAACCAGTTGAACCGTGTGGATTAAGGAATGCCACAACATATCCATAACCTGGATAAACTTGCCAATCGCCACGGAATGAATCCATCCACTGAAATTGTGGTCCGCCGTGTACATTTATAACAAGCGGATATTTCTTTTTAGGATCAAAATTAAATGGTTTTACGATAAACACATGCACCGGTTTTCCATCTGCACCGTTTACCCAAACTTGCTCGGCTTTGTTCATTTCAATATTTTTCACAATTTCGGAGTTAAATTCTGTTAATTCGCTTTGATTTTGCCATTTTAGATTAAAATATTCAATTTCTGTCGGCTTATTTGTCGTGGAATTAGTATAAACGACAAAATCATTTTTGGAAGAAACAGCAAAAGAGAAAATTGATTTTTTGTCAATAATTTTTTCAATTTTTTGATTTTCAATATTTACTTTGAACAAAGGAAGATAACCTTTTTCATAACCTGTAAAATAAATTGATTTTGAGTCAGAATTCCATTCAAAACTATTTACCCAATTATCAAAAGAATCGGTAATAATTTTGTTCGTTTTATTTTTAACATCATAAACTGCTAATCTAATTCTATCCGATTCAAAAGTTGGAACAAGTTGAGTTAAATAAGCAATATACTTTCCATCGGGTGAATATTTTGGACTAAAATCGGCAGCTTCGTTTTCCTTTGTAATATTTAAAAGATTATCGCCATTTATATCAACAATAAAAACATCCGAATTTGTTGAAATAGCTGGATTTTTAACTCGTTTTGAATCAAAAGTTACAAATTTTGCGTCGGGTGAAAAATTGTAATTGTCACTTCCGCCTGCCGAAAAAGCTGGAGAATTAAAATATCCTGGAGTTAAATCGATATATTTTTCGGTTTCAAAATTATAACCCAAAATATGAGTGTACTGACCGTCGCAATATTCTGTCCAATGACGAACGAAAAGTGAGTCGGCAATATGAGCTTGAATAGCGCCATTTTCCATTGCATTTGATGTTTTGTTATTGCAATCGACATTAATTCCGCATTCAGGAAAAATCGCGGCTTGGAAAATGATTGATTTTCCATCACTTGATAGTTTTGCCGAATTTATTCCAAGTTCGTAATCAATAATTTGTTTAGCTTCACCACCAGAAATTGGCAAGCAAAATAGTTGTGATGAACCAGTGCGTGTTGATGTAAAGATAATTCCGCTATCATCACTTTTCCAAATTGGATTAAAATCAGCGGCTTCATTATTTGTTAATTGCTTTTGGTTTGTACCATCAACATTCATCAAATAAATTTCGGTATTTGATTTTGCGCTTTTTAAGTCCGATTCAGTTATAGTAAAAACAATTTTACTTCCATCGTTTGAAATTAGAGGCGAACCAATCGATTTAATTTTATATAAATCCTCAATTGTAAATGCTCGTTTTTGAGCAGATACAGAAGAAATCATCAAAAGTAATACAAATAATAAACTTACTTTTTTCAACATTTTTAAATCTCCAAAATTATTAAAACAATGTTCTAATATCGGTTTTTTTGATATGAATTTAAACGCTTTTACATAATTTTATACTAAAAAGTATTTTGATTAACAAAATATTGTGGAAACTTTACTTGACAATATAGTTTCCATTTTATATTTTGGAAACTATTAAATAACAAATAGTTTCCAAATGAACGCTGACGAACAAAAAATATTAGATTACGCAATTATCCAATTTTTGGAAAATGGTTCATACAAGACAACAATGGACGAGTTAGCTAAAGGACTAAAAATCAGTAAAAAAACTATTTACAAATATTTCCCCTCTAAGATTATATTAATGGAACAAGTTTTGTCATTTTTACAAGAAAAAACAAAAAGAGAATTGTACCAAATTGTGGATAGTGAAAATAGCTTTTTTGAAAAATTTTTTAGACTAGCTTCATATTTAGCCAATTTTTCATTAATTGTAGGTAAGAATAACTTTATCAATTTTCTAAAAACAGAATTAAAACTTTGGGATGCTGTTGATAATTTTAGAACACACGTTATTGAACATATTTGGGAAGTTATTATTAGACAAGGCAAAGAGGAAGATTTTATAATTGATAAAAATGAGAAAATAATTTTGACAATAATATTATCGAGTTTAAAGGGAATAATAAACCCAATTTTTTTAACAGAAAATAACATTACAATGAAAACAGCTTTTGATGAGACTTTTTATATCATTATCAATGGAATACTTACAGAAAAAGGTAAAATAGCATTTGAAAAACTTGATTGGAAACTAAAATGAAAAATCTATTAAAATTTGCTCTAATATTTATAACTATCGTTCTTGTTTCTTGCAATGACGACAAAATTGAGAAATTGGAATATTCTGGAAATATTGAATGTGAGAACCTGATTATCAGTTCGCAATCAATGGGAAAAGTTGAAGCCATAATTTATAACGAGGGCGATTTTGTAAAATTAGGCGATACATTAGCAATAATTGACTATTCCAAATTGGACTTACAAATATTACAAGCAAAAGCAGCTCGCGATGCAATTTTGGCACAAATTAAAATGCTTAAAGTTGGTGCACGTAAAGAAGACAAAAATTTAGCAGATGAATCACTAAAACAAGCTCAAGCAAATTATGAAGTTGCAAAAGCAAATAAAAATAGGATGAACTCATTATTTGAATCAAAATCGATAACTCAAAAGCAGTTGGATGATGCAAATTTAGCTTTTGATATTGCAAATTCGATGTTTAATTCCGCAAAGCAGAATGTTATTAAGAGTAAATCATCTCGTCCAGAACAAATTGAGCAACTAAACGCAAACTTGGAACAAGCAAATGCCTCCATTTTACTCTTGAATAAATCTCGAAACGACTGTTATATTACTTCAAATGTTTCTGGACAAATAGTGAATAAATTTGTTGAAAAAGGTGAAATTGTCACATACATGACATCGATATTCAACATAATTGACTTAACCAAAGCAGAATTAACAATTTATGTTCCCGAAAAAGAATTGGCATTTATTCAACTTGGACAATCAGTAAACATAAATATTGATGCTTTTGATGACAAATCCTTTCCTGGAACTATTTCGTTTATTTCGCCAGAAGCGGAATTTACTCCCAAAAGCATTCAAACTAAGGATGAAAGGACAAAATTAGTCTTTGCAGTAAAAATAAAAATTGAAAATCCCGATAAAATTCTAAAATCTGGAATGCCTGCTGACGCAGTTATTAATTTAGCAGATTAAAAAATGATAAAAATTGACAATATTTATAAAAATTATAATAAAGTTGAAGCTTTAAAAGGAATTTCTCTCCAGATAAATTCGGGCGAAATGTTTGGGATTATTGGTCCCGATGGAGCTGGGAAAACTACAACAATTCGTATTTTGTGTGGATTGTTGAATGCAACATCTGGAAATTCATTTTTAATGGGGAAAAATACTGTTTCAGAAAGATCAACTATTCAGAAAAGTATTGGTTATTTGTCGCAGAGTTTTAGTCTTTATGGCGATTTAACCGTAGATGAAAATATTGAGTTTTTTGCTAATATTCATAATATTAAAGATTATCATAACCGACGTGATGAATTGCTTGAATTTACAAAGCTAATTCCTTTTAGAAATAGGTTGGCAAATAATCTTTCTGGTGGAATGAAGCAAAAGCTTGCATTGGCTTGTAGTTTAATCCATAAACCTAAAATTCTATTTTTGGATGAGCCAACAACTGGAGTCGACCCAGTTTCAAGAAGAGATTTTTGGAAAATATTAGCAAATTTGAAAAATGATGGGATAACTATCGTTCTTACAACGCCATATTTAGACGAAGCGGAAAGATGCACTCGAGTGGCATTTATGAACGAAGGAAAAATTATGGATATTGGAACACCAAGTGAACTAAAGATGAAAATGAAAGGTCAAATTTTAGAAATTGTGTGTAATGAGATACCAAAAGCTGGTAAAAATCTTAAAGAACTTTTTGATGTTCAGCTATTTGGTGATAGAATTAATTTGGTGATTAACGATTTTAATAATGATTATCCGCAAATTGAAGCGTTATTAGAACAAAATTCCATTAAAATAATCGATAAGCGAATAGTTACACCATCGCTTGAAAATTTGTTTATCTATTTAATGAAAAAGTTAAAATCGTGATTTTTACAGTTTAAAATGAAAACGAAAGAGATTTATATGAAAAAGATAATTTTTATAATTTTATTGTGCTTAACAACAGTAAATGCGCAAACTGATATTTTAAGTCTCGAAAAAAGCATTGATATTGGATTAAAAAACAGCAAGGAAATAAATATTTCAACCTCAGATACTCTAATATCTGACGCATTATTAACAAATGCTTGGTCAAATCTTTTGCCTCAAGTTTCTTTGGGATTTACATATAATCATATTTCTGAAATGCCTGTTCAGCTTCAAATTCCATTTTTGCCAGCTTCATCTGGTGAAGTTTTAAATGCAATGTATTCAAACGCAACTATTGAACAGCCGTTATTTACTGGTTTTAAATTGTTAGCAGTTAAAAATGCTGCTTTTTATAACAAAAAAGCAATCGTTACGGAAAACGACAAAGTAAAAAATAACAAAGCACTTGAAATAAATTCTGCATTTTGGAATTACTTTAAAGCAATTAAATTGGTGGAAATTTTAGAAGAAAACTTAAAAGTTGTTAGTTTACAAGTCGAAAATGTTTCAAATTTTAAGAAAAATGAAATGTCTTCAGAAAACGATTTACTCAAAATAAAGGTAAAAGAAGCTGAATTAAAATCAAAAATTATTGAAGCGCAAAACCAAATGAATTTGGCTCATGCAAATTTTAATCGCGTTATTGGACTAAATATTAACCACGATTCCAAAATCATTCCAGAAGATTTGGATGAAAAAATAATTGAGTTTGATTTTAACTCTTTATTAAACGAAGCTATCAAGTCAAATATAGATTTAACAACAAATAATTATCGCAAAATGGTGGCAGACGAAAAAATCACAATTGCTAAATCAAGTTGGTTTCCTCAAATTAGTGTTTTTGGTTCATATTATTATTTGCAACTTAGTGGTTCAAGCATGCTTAACGATGATTTAAACAACTTTTGGATGGTTGGAATTAATGCAAAATGGAATATTTGGGATTGGTGGAAAACTTCTTCCAATTCGGACGTTGCGATTGAGGAGCATAACAAAATTGAAATTGCAAATGAGTTATTAAAAGAAAAAATTCAATTAGAAGTTTATTCAAACATGCTAAATTTGCAAAGTTTTGCACAAAAAATTGAATTAAATAAACTAATGGTTAAAAGCGCTTCTGAGAATTTTAGAATTACAAACAATAAATTTGAATCACAAATTGTTACCGCAACGGAACTTACCGAAGCGAGTGCACTTTTAACAGAAGTCAAAATTAAGCTAATTAATTCACAAATTGACTATAAACTCGGTCTTTTGCAATTATACAATTCAATTGGAAGGAAAATTTATTAATGTTTTCGATTGAAGTAAAAAATTTGCGTAAGGAATTTGGAAATTTTACTGCTGTAAATGGTATTTCCTTTAATGTTAAAAAGGGTGAAATATTTGGATTTCTTGGGGCAAATGGTGCTGGAAAAACAACCGCAATAAAAATGATGTGTGGAATTTTACAACCAACTTCTGGCGATGCATTAATTGGTGGATTTAGCATTGCAAATGAGCCCAATAAAGTAAAACTCAATATTGGATATATGTCGCAGCATTTTTCGCTTTATAACGATTTATCGGTTGGAGAAAATATTAATTTTTTTGGTGGCGTTTACGGACTTTCGCGAAAGGAATTGGCAAAAAGAAAAGAATGGGTTCTTGAAATTGCCAACTTAAAAAATGAGCAAAAAATTCTAACTGGCTCTTTGCCTGGAGGAATAAAGCAACGTTTGGCTCTCGGAACTGCTGTTATTCACAAGCCACAAATTGTATTTTTGGACGAACCAACAAGTGGTGTTGATCCAATTTCGCGCCGATTGTTTTGGGAATTAATTCAAAATCTTTCTTCCGAAGGAGTTACAGTTTTGGTTACAACGCACTATCTCGAAGAAGCTGAATATTGCAACAACATAATTTTAATTGATGCCGGCGATATTATTGCAAGTGGTTCATCGAAAGAAATGAAAGAGAAATATCTGAAAAACGACATTTTGGAAATTGAATGCGAAAATGTTATTGCTGGATTAGAAATATTAGAAAAACAAAATTTTGTTGAAGAAACTTCAATTTTTGGAAATAATATTCACATTAGCGTTAACAAATATTTGGAAGATTTTGACCAAATTTATTCCATAATGGAAAACAATAAAATTAAAAGCATAAATAAAATTGTTCCTACTTTGGAAGATGTTTTTATTCACCTTTTGGAACAGAGAAGAAATGTTAAATAGAATTATTGCCATATCAAAAAAGGAAATTAAGCAACTTATTCGCGATAAAAGAATGATGTTTGTCCTTTTTTTCTTTCCTGTATTTTTGCTAATAATTTTTGGATATGCCGTAAATTTTGATGTTGAAAATATTAAAATAGCCGTGAGGGATAACGATGAGTCGGCACTAAGTCGTGATTTAATTAGCACAATTTCTAGTTCGTCCTATTTTGAAGTAGTGGAATATTATGACAATAATGAACGTGCCAATACCATTTTGAACGGAGGAATTGCAAAAGGCATTCTGATAATTCCAATCGGATTTGAGAAAGAAATTTATTCCGCCAAAAAAGATGTAAAAGTTCAAATTTTGCTTGATGGTGTTGATGGAAATACCGCTACAATAATTCAAAATTATTCACTTGCGGCAATTTTATCATTCAATAAAAAGTTAAATAAAATGGCAACTTCCAAAATTGGAATTAATGTTGAAACGCCAATTGATGTGCAATCGCGATTTTGGTTTAATCCCGAATTGCAAACCACAATTTATCTTATTCCAGGATTAATAGCTTTAATTCTCATTGTAACTGCGGTAATTGCAATTTCGCTTTCATTTGTCCGCGAAAAAGAGCGTGGCACAATTGAGCAAATTAATGTTTCATCCGTTAGAATTTTAGAACTTCTTGTCGGAAAACTCTTTCCATATTTGGTAATTTCTTTTATAAATGCATCTGTTATTCTATTGGCGGGCTATATTCTTTTTGGAGTTATCGTAAACGGAAGTTACACATTGTTAATTATTTCAACTCTTCTGTTTCTGTTTGCATCAACTTCAATTGGAATTTTTATTTCTGTAATTGCAAATTCGCAGCAAGTTGCATTTTCAATAGCAACATTTGTTTCGCTTTTGCCGTCAACAATTTTATCGGGATTTATTTTTCCAATTGACTCAATGCCACCAATTATCCAAATATTAACAAACATTACTCCAGCAAAGTATTTTATAGTCGTTCTTCGTGGAATAATTATAAAAGGAGTTGGCTTAAACGCCTTTTGGGAACAGTGGATTTATTTGCTTTTGTTTGCTTCATTTTTTTTAATTCTTTCTATTTTAATTTATAATAAGTCACTAAAAAAAGCATAATGAAAACTATTTTACATATAATAATTAAAGAACTATTGCAGTTAAAACGCGACCCTAAAATGTTTGTAATTATTTTAATTTCACCCGTAATACAGCTAACATTTTTAGGATATGCTGTAAATATGGATGTTGAAAAAGTAGCCACTATTATTTATAATCAAGATAATTCAAGTGAAAGTAGGGATTTTTTGAATAATCTTAGTGGAAATAGATATTTTGAGTTTGTTGATTATGTTGACAATTATACCGATTTACAGAACCAGATTGATAATGGAACTGCTTCGCTGGCTTTGGTTATTCCAAACAATTTTGAGGAAAGTTTATTAAACAATAAGCCAATTAGTATCCAAGCAATTTTTGATGGTTCAGACGGAAATAAAGCCTCAATCACTGCGGGATATTTGCAAAAAATTATTGGCGAATATTCCATTAAAATTATAAAAAGCAGAGTACAAAAAAGCGGGAAAAATATTATTCCAATTGGACAAGTTACGCCAGAAATAAGAGCTTGGTATAATCCAGAATTATCAACAAGAGTATATATGATTCCAGGAATTGTTGGATTATTGCTTTCAATTATTACTCTAATTTTAACATCGCTTGCAATTGTTAAAGAACGCGAAATAGGAACGCTTGAGCAAATTATAGTAACCCCAATAAAACCAATTCAATTAATTTTGGGTAAGCTAATTCCCTTTGCAATGTTGGGTTTCGTAGCTGTTATAATTGTACTTTTAGCAATGACCTTTATTTTTGGAATAACTCCACGCGGCAGCATTTTATTTCTCTTTCTCTCAACATTTCTTTATATTCTTTCAACTTTGGGTTTGGGATTGTTTGTATCAACTGTTTCTAAAACACAACAACAGGCAATGATGCTTGCAATATTTGTGGTTTTAATGCCAATGATTTTCCTTTCTGGCTTCTCATTCCCAATTGAAAATATGCCCAAAATAATCCAAGCAATCACATATATAATTCCTCTAAGATATTTTATGACAATTATTCGTGGAATAATCTTAAAAGGAGTTGGGTTTTACGAAGTTTGGTTTGAGTTATTAATGCTATTTTTAATTGGTGTTACAGTTCTGACACTAAGTTCATTGCGTTTTAAAAAGAGAATGGATTAGCCCATTTTACTTTTCAAATTTGAAACATATCTTCTGCTCATTATTAATGGTTCCGAAATATTTTTAAGATAAACTTTATAAGAATTATTAAACCACTCTTCAAGAGAATCTACATAATTTAGGTTCACAATATTCGAACGGTGAATTCTACAAAAATTATTTATTGGAAGTCGGTTTTCCCATTCTTTCATTGTCTTTAAAGTCAGTCCTTTTTTTCCATCCACACAAATAATGTTGGAATAATCCCCCGCAGCCGTAATAGAAATGATAGAGTTTATTTTAATGAACTTCAACTTATTATTTACGTTTAGAAAAAGATGGTCGTCATAATTTAGTAGATTATATTTACTTTCTATTTCCATTTCATTTTTTTCTAATCGCTCAATTGCTATTTGTAAACGTTCTGGATTGATTGGCTTTATTAGGTAATCGAGGGCATTTACTTCAAAGGCTCTAATTGCAAATTCATCAAATGCTGTAACGAAAATTACTTTTGCTTTTAGGTCTGTTGATTCAAGCAAATCAAATCCAGATTTGCCAGGCATTTGAATATCAAGAAAAATTACATCGGGATTGTGTTTCTTAATTTCCATTAAAGCTGAATTAAAACCATCTGCTTCAGAAACAACCGCAATGCTTTCAAATTCTTTTAGCATTAAGATTAATTCTTTTCGAGCAAGGCGTTCATCGTCAACAACTAATGCTTTTATCTTATTCATAATTACTCTTAATATTCATTATCGTAATTTTCACACAAACCGAATTACTATTCTTAATAATTTCAAAAGAGTGGTTGTTTGGATAAGCATTTTGAAGACGTTGTTTTACATTTTCAAGTCCAGTGCCCGTGCTGTTGTTATCTTGTTGTAATTCAATCCAATTGCCAGAATTACAGACTTCAATAAGCAAATTATTTGTTTCTAAACTAGCTTTAATTAATATTTTCAATGGAAGTGATGTTGTTTTCATTCCATATTTAATGGCATTTTCAATAAGAGGGTGAATTAAAAAACTTGGAACAATTAAATTCTCTGTTTCTAAATCGATTTGAAAAGTAACCTCCAGTTTTTCTTCAAAGCGGGTTTTTTCAATGGAGAAGTAATGTTTCATTGCTTCAAGTTCGTTTCTTAAAGGAACGTCTGAAAGATTTTTATTTAATAAAGAATATCGTAAAAACTCAGATAGTTCTGTTATCATCGATTTTGCTCTATTTTTGTCTTCCTCAATTAATGCACGTATTGAATTTAGTGAGTTAAATAAAAAATGTGGATTAAGTTGATATCTAAGCATCTGAAGTTGTGCTTTATGAGCTAGTGAGTCTGCTTTTTCTGCACGCAATTTTTCCTTAAGCCATTCATCCCACAGTTTAAAACTAAAATATAATGCACTCCAAAGAAATACGACAAATGAATTTGTCCATATCCAGCTTAAATATCTATTAATATTTAGTGTTGCTAACGCTTGAACACTGCCCAATAGTAAATGACTAAGAGCAGTATCAAACCAAAACCAAACATTTGCTGTTATAATAGTTCCAATAATTATTATAATGGAAATAGATTTAATTGAGCGAGTTTTATAATTTGTGAATTGATAAAATATTCTAAGCAAAAGTGTAACGCAAAAACCTGTAAAATAAGTCACCGAAAGTCCAATAAGCACATTTGAATTACTTAATTGGGATCTATAATACAACAATAAGTAAATAAGAAACAACGTTAACCAGCCAGATATTTGCAGTTTCCAAAACAGAGATACTTTACTAAATAATTTTTTCATACCAATTAATTTTTGTTTACAAACCAAACTAACATAAAAATTGTTTTATAAACAAACCACTCGTCGAATTATATATCCTCTTATAGAATTGCAATAAAATTTGCTTCATCATAGTCAGATATTTGACATATCAATATTTAATAATTGGAGTTAACATGGATAGCATAATTTACAAACTTTTTAAGATAATTCTTTTAACTACCTTCTTTACCTCAACTATTAATTCGCAAAGCTTAATTGATGGTGCTGAAAGTGTAGCTTTCGACTCGCTAAATAACCGATACTTGGTTACGAGCTTGCGAACAAACAAAGTTATTTCGATAGATAAAACTGGAAATCAGACAATTTTCAAGGAAAATATTACAGCTTTTGGAAATTGTACTAAAGACTCTGTTTTATATGTTGCGGGTGGTTCAAAAATTAGAGGATTAAACGTTTTTACTGGTGAAGATGTTTTTTCTGTAACCATTCCCGGCACGCATCAATTTGATGGAATTACGGTTGATAATTCTGGCAACTTATACGCAATGGGAACAGTCTCAAATAGAGTATATAAAATAAATATCAAAACAAAAACCTTTTCACTTTTTGTTAATGGAGGATTTGAATCCAATCCTCAAGATTTAATATACGACAAATTTAAAAACAGAATCCTCGTTTGTCATTGGTCAGCCAATTCTCCTATAATGTCAATTAGTTTGGAAGATTCTGTCCTTACCACTGTTGTTGAAAAAACTTCAGGATTTGCAGATGGAATAACAATAGATAAGTTAGGGAATATTTATGTTACTTCTTATGAAAGAGGCGGAGAAATTTATAGATATGATAATGATTTTTCAAAACCTGGTGAATTAATTTATGTTGGAATTGAAGAGCCTTCTGGGCTGGATTACAATATTAAAGATGATGTGCTTGCAGTTCCAAGTTTTAGTGGTGATAAAGTCGTATTTATTAAGATGCCGCCAATCTATCTTTTCCCCAAAATAGAAAGTAGTCATTTTACTGGAAATGCACCACTAACAATTAAATTTAACGACAACTCTTTTTCATATCCTAAAATTAATTATTGGGAATGGGATTTTAATAGTGATGGTATCATTGATTCGTATGAACAAAATCCTGAATGGAAATACACTGAAGCGGGAACTTACAAAGTAAGCGTATTATTAAAATCGGATTCGCTAAATGAAAATTTAATTCTTGAAGATTCCATTTTAATATTTGACAAGGAAAGTTCCATTAATTTTAGAAAAAGCCCGTCGTCCATTAAAATAATTCCCAATAGCAAACTTAACTTAACAAACGAATGGACCTTTGAAGCTTGGATAAAGCCAATAAATTTATTGGGGAAATATATACTCTACAAAAATGCTGTAAGTATATATACAAACAAAAAATCTGCCGGATTAAAAGATAATAGTCTTGTTGTAAAATTTATTTTGGAGGATGGCTCAACAATACGTTTCTCTTCTGAGGATAGTTCCTTAGTTCTCAATAAATGGCAACACATTGCTTTTAGTTACAATTTCTTAAACAAAACAATGAAAATTTTTATCAATGGAAAACAGCAAGAATTAAGTACTGACGAAAGTACAATTTTTATTAGTCCAATTATGAATAATGAACTGGATACACTAATACTAGGTAATAATAATACTGGCTTAAGAAATTTGACTGGAAATATGGATGAAGTCAGAATTTGGCATAAAGCTTTAACAAACGACGAAATTAATGCAAATATTTATAAATATTTAGTTGGAACTGAAGATAGTCTGATTGGTTACTGGAATTTTAATGAGGGGAATGGTCAAGAGGTATTTGATATTTCAAATAACGGAAATATTGGAAACATTTTGGGTGCAGAATATGATTGGGGTGTTGATTATAGTACTTTAGTAAATGTAAACGAATCACTCTCGGAAGGAATAAAACCCAATGAATTAACACTTTTTCAAAATTATCCGAATCCATTTAATCCGAGTACAATAATTAAGTACTCAATCCCGACTAATGCTAAAAATGAAAATTCAAAAGTGAAACTTGTTGTGTTTGATGTTCTTGGAAAAGAAGTGGCAACACTTGTAAACAAACACCAAAATACTGGAAATTATGAAGTAAATTTTGATGCTTCCAATTTATCTAGTGGAGTATATATTTACCAATTACAACGTGGTGGTTATTTATTTTCTCGGAAAATGATTCTTATAAAATAACTTTTAAACTGGAAGTTATTTTTCTTTAGAATTTCGTAAAAGTGATTGCAATTAATGATTAGTACAAAATGAATACTATTAAATGATTTTTCACTAATAGTATTCATTTTGCAATATTCAATGGATATTAATTTAGTTTAAATATGTTATCTTTTTGATTAACATCTGGAATTACTTCACTGCCTAATTTCACAAATTTTATTGTTTTATCAGATTTGTGTTTCAATAGCAATCTTGTGTTTTCTTTCCAAACAGATGCTGATTCGCGAATAGTATCTGATGTTCCATCAGTATAAAATATATTTATTTCAACTCGTGTAGGAATATTCCCAACTTTGGATAATGAAATCACAATATTATCACCATCAACTTTTACATTATCAATTGCCAAGTCTGGATATCCAAGTTCAAAAAACCAAGGTTTCCAGAACCAAGATAAATCTTCACCAACAACTTCATTAAATGTAAAAAAGAAATCGTAAGCAATTGGATGTTTTTCGTGCCAACGATTTATATACTCGCGAAGTGCATTGTGAAATAATTCATCACCCAATAGTTGACGTAGTTCTTCATAAGCAACATTTGGTCGGTTGTAATAGTTATTCCTTGATTCACCATGAGTCATCATGTAACTTGGTAAAATCATTGGCATATCTTGTAATGTTCCGGCAATACGAGTGTAATCAGATACTCTGCGTTCATAATATTTTGGACCATCTGTCGAATCATATTTATCAACAATATTCTGCGATAATAATGATGCCCAACCTTCATCCATCCAAGCAGCACGTCTTTCGTCAGTACCCATATAGAAAGGTAAATAGCTGTGTGAAATTTCATGAAATATTAAGCCGGCATTACCACTTTCTGATTTCGGAGCGCCATTATTTTGCATCATTGGAAATTCCATTCCACCACTTTTGGCTTTATTTGTAAAAGCGGTTGTGTGCGACCATGGATAAGGAATGCCCGGTGATATTTCGGACATATATTTTATTGTTTCATTAGCATATTTGGCGGCATTGTGGTATTGCTTAATACTATCGGGATAAATTGCCGCCGTTAATACTCGTCTTCCGTTTTCAACTTCCACACTTGAAGCATCCCAGTTATAGTTGTTACAAACTACCAATGCTACGTCAGGAACTTTTTTAGCCTCAAACTTCCAAATATTTGTCCCATTAGAGCTGTTATTGGTTACTTTACCATTTGCATAATCCAAAGCAGTAATTATGTTAACTGTATTATCAGATTTTTTTGCTTGAATAATTTTCTCAACAATATTATGTTGAAAAACATCCTTGCAGTTTAATAATTCGCCTGTTGACCAAACGACATAGTTACTTGGAACCTGATAATTTAATTCATAATTGTTAAAGTCATTGTAAAATTCAGCTGTTCCAGAATATTCCAACTCATCCCATCCGTTAACATCATCATAAACAGCAACTTGTGGATACCAATATGCAATAAAATAGTCACCATTATAATTACCCATCCTCATTGGACGCTTTGGGAAATTAAATTTCCAGTTAATTTCTATTTCCACCTTTTCATTAGGGAACAATAGTTTTTCCAAATCAACCCCCATATTTGTTCCAACAATTTTAACACTTAATGAATTTATATCTAATGCTTTACCCATTATTTTAAGTGAAGTAATTTTAATTCCATCACCCAAAAATGAATCGGGTACGTTCCAATCTCTTACGGAACCAGGTTTTAAGATATTTTGGTATAAACGAAATACTATATTTCTAAGTGAATCGGGACTATTATTGTAATAGGTAATTTTTGCGTCTCCAATCAATAAATTACTATCTGGAAATAATTCGGCATTAATTTTATAATCTGTGCTATTAATCCAATACTTATCACTAACAGTTCCATTATAAGTTCTTGTTCCATTTTCGTATGCAGTTTGCACTTCTAAAGGCATGAATAGAGAAGTTTTTTGCGAATAAATGTTATTTGCAAAAAGTAATATTGTGATAAGTAAAAATCGTATCATCATTTCCTCAAAATTAATATAATTTATTTGAAAAGATAAAATGTTTTTTGGACAAAACAAACTTATTTTGAATAGTAACAACATTTTATTTCAGATGTCTTTTTCTAAGCACTTCGCTAATTTCATTTAACTTAATGCTCTTTTCTGCTAGCAATACTAACAAATGATAAATTAAATCGGAGGTTTCCTCTTTTAACAATTCAACGTTATTGTCCATTGCTTCAATTATAACTTCAGTAGCTTCTTCGCCGACTTTTTGCGCAATTTTGTTAATACCTTTCTTAAACAACGACGCTGTGTATGACACATCTGTGGGATTGTTTTTTCTATCTGATATTATTTTTTCAAGTTCATAAAGAAAATCATTTTTATCTTCCACAACCTCATTGAAACAAGTGTCACTTCCAGTATGGCAGGTTGGACCAATTGGATCAGCTTTTATAAGAATTGTATCTTGATCACAATCAATTAAAATATCTTTCACAATTAAATAATTACCGGAGGTTTCGCCTTTTGTCCACAAACGTTCTTTTGAACGACTGTAAAAAGTGGCCTTACCTAATTCGTTAGTTTTTAGATAAGCTTCTTCATTCATATATCCTAACATCAACACTGTATTTGTTTTATAATGTTGAATTATTGCAGGAACTAATCCATTGCATTTGTTAAAATCTATATTCATAATCTCACCGGAATATTATTGTTTCGTAAATATTTTTTAAGTTCGGGAATTTCTATTTCACCAAAATGGAAAATGCTTGCAGCTAATGCCGCATCAGCCTTACCTTTGCGAAATACGTCTACAAAATGTTCCATATTTCCTGCACCTCCAGAAGCAACTACTGGAACTGGTAGCAACTCAGAAAGTTGTTTTGTTATTTCAATAGCAAATCCATCCTTTGTTCCATCGTGATCCATTGATGTTAAAAGTATTTCACCAACTCCACGATTCACAGCTTCGCTCGCCCATTCAACTAGTTCTTTATCAGTTTCTGTTCTTCCGCCATTGGTAAATATCTTGTGGGTATTACCTATTAATTTTGTGTCAATTGATAATACAATACATTGACTCCCAAATCTATTTGATAATTCATCAATTAACGTTGGATTATTTACAGCTGATGAATTAACTGTAATTTTATCTGCGCCTGATTCGAGAAGTGCACTAACAGCCTTTATATCATTTATTCCACCTCCAACGGTGAAAGGAATACTTATGTTCTGAGCTATTCTTTTCACTAACTCCACAAGCGTCTTTCGCTTTTCAACTGTGGCGGTAATATCTAGAAACACAAGTTCGTCAGCACCAAGTTCAGCGTATTTTATTCCAAGTTCAACTGGGTCACCAGCATCCTTCAGATTAATAAAATTAATACCTTTTACAGTTTTACCATCTTTTATATCTAAACATGGTATAATCCTTTTTGTTAGCATAAGTATCTCTTTAATTCATTCATTTTTATTCTGCCTTCATATATAGCTTTACCAATTATAACACCATTGATATTCTGTTCATTTAGTTTATCAACGTCCTCTATTTTTGAAACTCCACCACTGGCAATTAATTGCAAATTTGGAATTTCAGTTTGGATTTTTTTATATAAATCAAATGCAGGGCCTAAAAGCACTCCATCGCGTGAAATATCAGTCACAATCACTTCCTTTATTCCCAACGACCAATAACCTTTTATATATTCAATTAAAGGTATGTCGGTAGTAACTTCCCACGCATTTATTGAAATCATTTCATCTTTTGTGTCAGCTCCTAAAATTATTTTTTCTTTATATTTGTCAATCCACGATATTACCATATCTCTTTCTTTTACAGCAATACTACCAGCAGTAATTTTTGTTGCACCACTTTTGAAGGCAATTCGCAAATCCTCTTTTGACCTTATTCCACCTCCAAAATCAATTTCCAATTTAGTTTCTTGTGAAATAGATTCAAGAATGCGCCAGTTTACTATTTGTTTTGCCTTAGCTCCATCTAAATCAACAAGATGTAAATATTTAATCCCGTTATCCTCAAATTCTTTAGCAACTTCCAAAGGATTTTCATTATAAATTATTTTTTGTGAATAATCACCTTTTGTAAGGCGAACGCATTTGCCATCAATAATATCAATGGCTGGAATAATTTTAATCATATTAACTCAATAAAATTTTTAAGTATTTGTTCACCGACTAATCCACTTTTTTCGGGGTGAAACTGAACTGCATAAAAGTTATCTTTGTGCAAAGCAGCACTAAAAGGAAGTATATAGTTAGTTTCTGCAATTGTATATTTGTTTAATCCAGCATAATAGCTGTGAACATAATAAACAAATGATTCATTTTTGACATTTGCAAATAATTTGTGATTTTCAAAACGAATAGAATTCCAACCCATGTGTGGAACTTTTTCATTTCTAGAAAATAGTTTAACTCTTTCGTCAAAAATGCCTAAACACTTTGAATTACCTTCCTCAGAATAATCGCATAGAAGTTGCAATCCCAAACAAATACCAAGAAAAGGCTGTTTTAGCTCGGATATAATTTTATCTAAACCAATCTCGCGAAGGAATGCCATTGCGCTGCTTGCTTCTCCAACTCCTGGGAAAATAATTTTGTCTGCAGATTTAATTTCATCCAAATTACTTGAAATAATTGATTCGTAACCAATTCGTTTGAGAGCCGTTGAAACGGAATAGACGTTCCCAGCATTATATTTTACAATTACTATTTTCATAACTTTACTTTTAATTATTTAATTCTATTTGTGAACATTTTATTAAAATATCTAATTGTTGCATTGCTAAATTGTTGTGAAAAAGGTTTAAAAGTCACATGCGGTCATCATTTAACAAATTAGCAATAAAACAATTTAACAATATGTTTTAGATTATTCCTTTTGTACTTGCAATATCTGGGTTAAATATACTTTTACTTACCGCTTGTTTTATAGAACGACCAAAAGCCTTAAATATTGCTTCTATTTTATGATGCTCGTTTTCACCTTTCGCTTTTAGATAAAGATTGCATTTTGCTGCTTCTGTAAATGACTTAAAAAAATGGAAAAACATTTCTGTTGGAACGTCTCCAATTAATTCTCTTTTAAATTTCACCTTCCATTGTAACCAACTGCGTCCAGAAAAATCAATAGCAGCCGAAGCAATAACATCATCCATTGGAAGCATAAATCCGTACCTCTCTATTTTCTTTTTGTCTCCAAGAGCGGACAAAAATGCTTCGCCAAGTGCAATTGCAGTATCTTCTATTGTGTGATGTTCATCAACTTCTAAATCGCCTTTTGCAGTAATATTAATATCACAAAGTGAGTGTTGTGACAATTGAGCAAGCATATGGTCAAAAAATTTTAGACCCGTATTTATAGAATGTTCTCCTTTTCCATCAAGATTTAATTCAACTTTTATCGCTGTTTCCTTTGTTCTTCGATCAATTGTTGCAGTGCGATAATTATTTTTCAATTCCTCATAAATATCTTCCCAATCAAGGGTAGTAAGCGTTGCTTCTTTGTTAATGTCTTTATTGATAAATATAGATTTACTTCCTAAATTTTTGGCAAGTTGAATGTCTGTAACTCTATCACCGATTACATAACTGTTTGCCAATTCATAATCACCACTAATGTATTTACTAAGTAACGCTATTCCGGGCTTCCGCGTTGGAAGGTTTTCGTGTGGAAATGATTTATCAATTAGTATTTCTGAAAACTCAATGCCTTCATTTTTTAGTGTGGTTAACATTTTATTCTGTGCTGGATAAAATGTACTTTCTGGAAATGAAGCTGTTCCTAATCCATCTTGATTAGTAACCATAACCAATTCGTAATCAAGTTCTTTTGTAATTTTAGCAAGCACCGAAATTACTTTTGGAATAAACTCCAATTTTTCAAGCGAATCTATTTGCTCATCTTTTGGCTCAATTATTATTGTTCCATCTCTATCTATGAATAATACTTTTTTCATTTTTTCTCTTAATATCTATTTAGAGTTTCGATTAACTTTGTGTTCTCATATTCTGTTCCGATTGTAAATCTTAAACAGTTTTTGCAGTGAATCATATTTGAACGATTTCTGACAATTATTTTATTTTCTAAAAGATAATTATAAATTTTATTTGCATTATTTACCTTAGCTAACAAAAAATTCGCATCTGATTTATAAACATATTCTACAAAACTGATATTTTGTAATTCTTTGATAAGCTTTTCTCTTTCAGCATTGATACCTCTGACAACCGTATTCTTCTTCACTTCGTTATCCAAAGCATCAATTATTATTTTTTGACTAACGCCATTAACATTATATGGGTATTTAATTTTATCCATAACGGAAATAATTTCTACATTTGAAAATGCCATTCCAACACGAATATTGGCTAAACCCCAAGCTTTAGAAAAGGTTTGTAACACGACAAGATTATCAAAATTAGTTAATTCCTTTATCCAACTATCTTCGTTTGAAAAATCAATGTAAGCTTCGTCAACAACAACAATTCCATCAAAAGAATTTAATATTAAATTAATCGAATATCTATCAAGTAAATTACCACTTGGATTGTTTGGTGAACAAATGAAGATGATTTTTGTAGTTTCAGATATTTGGGAAATTACTTCATTGGTATCAATTTGAAATTCACTTGTAAGTGAAACTTCAATTGTTTCAACATCATTTATATCCGCTGCCACTTTATACATTCCATAAGTCGGTGGCATAATTAAAACAGAATCTTTACCAGGTTCACAAAATGCTCTTATCACAATATCAATTGCTTCGTCACTTCCATTTCCAATAAAAATATTTTCAGGATTTGTTCCCTTCATTTTAGATAATTTCTCTTTTATTTCGCTCTGATGTGGGTCAGGGTAGCGATTTAATTTTCCTTCTGGAATTGAGCCAAATGAATTTTCATTTGCATCTAAGAAAACACCAATGTTGCCAGTATATTCATCACGCGCCGATGAGTATGGTTTTAACTCACGTATGTTTTTTCGTAACAATTTATTTATGTCTGCCATTTACTCAAATCTCCTTAATGTAACAGCCAATTTATGTGCGTCTAATCCTTCAGCCTCTGCCATAATTTCAACTGCTGTTGCAATTTTGGACAAGCCAGATTTTGTTAATTTTTGGAATGTTATCTTCTTCATAAAACTATCAAGTGAAACGCCACTATATGTTGATGCAAATCCGTTTGTTGGCAAAGTGTGATTTGTTCCAGTTGCATAATCACCGGCAGATTCTGGCGAATAATTTCCTAAAAAGACTGACCCAGCATTTATTACTTTTTCAGCTAATGTTTCGGGATTATCAACTGCTAATATTAAATGTTCTGGAGCATAAATGTTTGAAATAGCAATTGCTTCATCTAAATTATTTACTAAAATCATTATGCAATTTTTTAATGACTGTTCAATAATCACTTTCCTTGAAAGTTGAGTTGTTAAAATATTCACTTCATCTTCAACTTTGGAGATTAATATTTCGCTTGTAGATATTAAAATTACTTGACTATCAGCACCATGTTCTGCTTGCGAAAGCAAATCGGAAGCCACAAATTTTGCGTTTGCCGAATAATCAGCAATAACAAGCACTTCCGATGGTCCAGCTGGCATGTCAATTGCAACACCAAATGAATTTACAATTTGTTTAGCAACTGTAACCCATTGATTACCAGGTCCAAATATTTTATCAACCTTTTGTATTGTTTCTGTTCCAAAAGCCATTGCAGCAATTGCTTGCGCTCCGCCTATTTTAAATATATTTTTAATCCCTAACAATTTTGCTACAAATAAAACTGTTGCTGCAACATTTCCATCTTTTTGTGGCGGACTGCATATAAGTATTTCCTCACAACCAGCAATTTTGGCTGGAATTGCGAGCATAAGCAAAGTTGAAAACAATGGCGAACTTCCTCCTGGAATATATAATCCAACTTTTTGAATTGGCACATCCTTTCGCCAGCATGTTATTCCGTCTTCTATCTCAATTTTAGAAATAGTATTCACTTGAGAATTGTGAAATTTATAAATATTCTTTCTCGCAACCTCAATTGCATTTATTAAGTTGCTGTTTATTGCTTTATCAGCTTCGTTTATTTCATTTTCTGAAACGCGTAATTCGTCAAGCTCAATTCCATCAAAATTTTGAGTAAACTCAATTAACGCTTTATCCCCATTTAGTTTTACCTCATTAATTATTGATAAAACACTCTCCTTAATTGTTTCGGATTCAAATAAAGGTCGTTTTAATAAATCCTTTATATCTGCTAAATTGGGAAATTTAACTGTTTTCACTTTAACCTCTTAAACAATGATTTTTTCAATTGGCAAAACAAGTATTCCTTGTGCACCAGCTTTTTTAAGATTTTCTATCTTATTCCAAAAATCATCTTCACTAATTACAGTGTGAACAGAACTCCAACCTTCAATTGCAAGTGGCATTATGGTCGGACTTTTTACGCCTGGCAACATTTCAATTATGTTGTCAATAGCTTCATTTGGAGCGTTTAAAAGTATATATTTGTTGTTTTTTGCTTGGTTTACTGCACGAATTCTAAAAAGAATTTGTTCCAATAGCAATTTTTTGCTTTCAGAAAGATTGTTATTGGAAATTAAAACCGCTTCTGACTTTAAAACTGTTTCAACCTCTTTCAATCCATTACTTATTAAAGTGCTTCCTGTACTAACAATGTCAAAAATTGCATCCGCAAGATTTATATTTGGAGTAATTTCAACCGAACCACTTATATAATGAACTTTTGCATTTATTTTATTTTCGGTTAAATAATTGTTCAAAATTTTTGGATATGTGGTGGCAATATTTTTGCCTTCCAAATCACTTATTGAGTTAAAATCTTTCGCTTTTGGAACTGCAATTGACATTCTGCACTTTCCAAAACCTAATTTTTCAATTGTTTTAAGCTGTTTTCCCGACTCCAAAATCACATTTTCGCCAACAATTCCAATATCGGCAATTCCATCTTGCACATATTCTGGAATATCATCATCACGAATACAAAGTAACTCCAAATCAAAATTTTGTGCTTTAATCAACAATTGCTGCGAATAATTGTCAATTCTAATTCCTGCAGATTTTAGCAACTCTAAAGAATTATCCGCAAGCCTGCCTTTCTTTTGAATAGCCAATCTTAAAATATTTGTTTCCATTTTTTCTCCTTTAAAACAAAAAACCCCGAAATTTCGGGGTTAATAAACTTTTATATATTTAATAATAATTATTAATTACCCGCCAACACAATTAATGCGTGATGATGGTGATTTGGGTTAATATTTAATATGTTCAATTCGTTTTTCATTATTTTCTTAAATTTTATGTTGTAATTATAAAGCTATTAGTTCTACAAATCAAATAAATTTTGCTTTTTTGTTTTAGCTCAGAACAATATATTCATTTATATTCCGTCAAATTGCATTTATATTCGGCTAATGCCCATTTACTGAAATATTATGCACTCATCTGTTGACAAAATTATTCCATATTTATACGTTAGCACCATGAAAATAAAATTATTACATATTATCAATTCAGAAAGACATAGCAAGAAACGCAGTAGCTCTCGTCGTCGCCCCCTTCAGGGGTAATAATCATCTATTTATTTTAAATAGCACATATTTCGAAAAAAAATTTCAATTAAAGGATTAAAAAAATGATTTCTGTAGGAATCATCGGTGGAACTGGTTATACCGGTAAATATTTATTAGAGTTTATTCAAAAACATAAAAATGTTTCTGATTACACTATTTACGCAAAAAGTAGTGCTGGAAGCCAATTGTTGGAAATTTTTCCAGAGCTGTTAGGTATAATCAAAAACCAACAAATAAAATCCGTTGATGAATTATCCTTTTTGCATGATTTGTATTTTATTTCACTTCCACACGGAGAATCCTTAAAATATGTTCCAATTCTTTTGGAAAAAGGAATAAAAGTAATTGATTTAGGTGGCGATTATAGACTTGATTCCAAAAAGCTTTATGAAGAATGGTATCAATTTGAGCATACTTCGGCTGATTTACTCAAATCCAAAATTTATGGATTAGCAGATATTGATAACGAAAAAACTCTTAATTCCAATTTTATTTCTAACCCAGGTTGTTATCCAACTTCAATTCAATTGGCATTAATTCCTTTATTAAAATATTATGCCAGCAAAATTATTAGCATTAGTTGCGTTTCCTATTCTGGTGCAAGCGGAGCTGGAAAATCAGCAAAAACTGAACTTCTTCTTGCAGAACTTGACGGTAATGTGAAAGCTTATAATGTTAATAAACACAGACATCAACCTGAAATTGAGCAAGAATTAAAAAAACATGGAATGAATTCGCCTTTTGCTTTCACAACTCATCTTCTTCCAATTGCAAGAGGAATTTATTCAACTTCCACAATTCACTTAAATACTGAAATTTTAGAAAGTGAAATTATTGATAAATATTTAGCTGAATATGCAAACTCCAAATTTGTAAGAATGCGAAATGTTCCACCAGAAATAAAATGGGTTGTAGATACAAATTTTTGCGACATAAATGTTTCCGCAAAAAACAAGACTGTTATTATAACTTCAACAATAGATAACTTAATTAAAGGCGCCTCTGGGCAAGCAGTTCAAAACATGAACAAAATGTTTGGTTGGAATGAAACTTTAGGATTATTAAACACAAAAAACAATTAAGGAATTTCAAAAATGTTCAAATTTATTGAAAACGGTTCAGTTACTTCGGTTGCAGGAATTAAAGCAACGGGAATTCACTCAGGAATTAAACGAAAAAGAAAAGATTTAGCTTTAATAGTTTCTGATGAGCCGTGTAATGTTGCTGGAACATTTACTCTTAATAAAGTAAAAGCCGCGCCTTTATTGGTTTCACAAGAGCTAATAAACAAAGGTGGAAAAGTTAGAGCAATTTTGATTAATTCTGGAAACGCAAATGCTTGCACAGGTGATAGAGGCTTGAACGACGCTCTCGAATCGCAAAAATATTGTGCGGAAAAATTGGGCATTGACCAATTAGAAGTTGTAATTAGCTCAACAGGTGTAATTGGCGAATATTTGCCAATGCATATTCTCAAAACGGGAATTGATTCAATAGTTGGTCAATTAACATACACCGATGGAATAAAAGCAGCTAAAGCAATAATGACAACCGATTTGGTAGAAAAAACAATTGCTGTAAAAGTTCAACTATCCAACGGCGAAATTACAATTGGCGGAATTGCAAAAGGTAGCGGAATGATTATGCCAAATATGGCAACAATGCTATCGTTTATAACAACTGATGCAGAAGTGGAGAACACACTGCTAAAGAAAATGTTGCTAAAATCAGTTCAAAATTCATTTAATAAAATTTCGGTTGATGGCGATACCAGCACAAACGATATGGTTGTGATTATGGCAAATGGCGTTTCAAAAATTAATCTTGAAGAAAACACTGATGATTCCAATTTGTTTTTTGAAGCACTTCAAACGATAACTATTGAATTAGCAAAAAAAGTTGTTGTTGATGGCGAAGGTGCCACTAAATTAATAACTGTTGCTGTTTCTGGATGCGAGAATGAAGAAGATGCAAATACAATTGCTAAAACAATATCCAATTCGCCACTTGTTAAAACTGCGGTTTATGGAAGTGATGCAAACTGGGGCAGAATTCTTTCGGCTGCTGGAAGAAGTGGAGTTGATTTTGATCCTTCCAAAGTTGAAATAAAATTTGATGATATGACAATTTTAGGAAAAGATTACTATCACGAATTTGATGAAGATGACGCAACCGAAATTTTATCCAAAAAGGAAATTACAATTTCTGTAAATCTAAATTCTGGAAATGGTAGCTCCACTTGGTGGACATGCGATTTTTCAGAAAAATATGTTGAAATTAATGCGGCTTATAGGTCATAAAAATTTTGAAGAGGTATAAAATGAAAATAGTTTTATTAAAGTTAAGCGGAAAAGCTTTAAGTGAGTTTACAACAAATCATCTTTATGTTGAAATGTTGAACGAGTTAAAAGAAAATTACGACGGATTAATTATAGTTCACGGAGCTGGAAAAATGATTACCGAATGGTCTTCATCAATGAATCTTGTTTCCCAATTTGTGAATGGACAAAGAAAAACAACCAAAGACATTATGGATGTCGTTTCGGCAGTTCAAGGTGGATTAACAAATTCTACAATAACAAGTTTTCTCCATGCAAAAGGTTTTGAAGCAACTGGATTAAACGGAATTGATAGAAATTTGTTTGTTGCCGATTATCTTGACAAAGAATTGGGTTTTGTTGGCGTTCCAAAATTAAAAGGCGATGTCACTTGGCTAAAAGATTTAATGAAAAATGGTGTAATTCCAGTTTATTCATCAATTTGTAGAGATGACGAAGGCAATTTAATGAATGTAAACGCCGATTTGTTTGCAAAAGAACTTGCAATTGCGCTTTCTGTTGATACCGTACTTTTTGTTTCAGATGTTGATGCTGTTAAAATTAATGGCGTTAACATGTTTGAAATGTCAGAACACGATGTAAAATCTGGTATCGAAAATGGACACATAACAGATGGAATGATTCCAAAACTTGAAAGTAGTGTCGAATTACTAAATAATGCAGTTAAAAAAGTTTGGATTGGAAACAATCCAACAAAACTAAAATTTAAATCCGCTTTACTAAATGATATGGGCGGAACATGGATTGTTGAATCAAAAAGAGTGGCAATATAATGAAAAGTGCATTGTTACATAATTACAACCGATATCCTGTTGAGTTTGTTAAAGGAAAAGGCTGCCTTCTATTTGATAAAAATGGGAAAGAATATCTCGATTTTCTTTCTGGAATTGCAGTTACTGGCTTTGGTCATCAGCATCCAATAATTACAGACGCAGCAAGCAGCCAAATTAAAAAACTTTGGCATGTTTCAAATTTGTTTGAATCAGCTCCACAAGAGGAACTAGCAAAAAAACTGACAACTGCTACTGGATTAGATTCCGTGTTTTTCTGTAATTCTGGAACAGAAGCAAATGAAGCGGCAATTAAATTTGCTCGAAAATGGGGTGGCGATAGAAAAAACATAATTGTTGTAAATGGCGGTTTTCACGGCAGAACAATGGGAAGTCTTTCAGCTACTGGACAAACCAAACTTTGGGAAGGCTTTGCTCCAATGCTTTCGGGATTTACATTTGTAGATTTTAACAATCTTGAGCAAACTAAAAACAGCATTGATGAATCAACTTGTGCAATTATGGTTGAGCCAATTCAAGGTGAAAGTGGCGTAATTATTCCTGATGAAAATTATATTATTGGTTTAAAAAAGCTATGCGATGAAAACAATCTACTTTTAATCTTGGATGAAGTACAATCTGGAATGGGTAGAACTGGAAAATTATTTGTCCACCAATATTATAATATAATTCCAGACATATTAACTTCGGCAAAGGGAATTGCAAACGGTTTGCCACTTGGAGCAACAATTTGCTCTAAAAGAGTCTCCGAGATTATCAATCCAGGCGATCATGGTTCAACTTTTGGCGGAAATCCAATAGCAATTTCGGTAGCAAATAGTGTTATGAATCTGTTAACCGAATTGCAACTAAATTACATCTCATCGGCTGGTAACCAAATTAAAGATGCAATAAATGAAATAAAAAATCCGCTAATAAAAACAGTTAGAGGAAAAGGCTTGTTTATTGGAATTGAGTTTAACCAACCAATAGCCAAAACAATTGCAAAAGAACTTCTAAACGAAGGTGTTGTGGTAGGAAATTCGGGGGAATTCGTTTTACGGATTCTTCCACCATTTGTTATAACAAAAAGTGATATTCACAATTTTGTAAAAATATTCACTTCTGTGCTATTAATGTTTTCTTTTTCAAACAGAAGTTCGGATATTTCCAACATAAATTAATTAATTATTGGAGGTTGGAATGTCAGCTAAAGCAAACAGACAAAGTCTTATTAAAGATTTGCTTAATACAAAAATTATTGGAAGCCAAGAAGAGTTAGCAAGATTGCTTTTGAAAAAGGAAATTTCGGCTACTCAAGCAACTTTAAGTCGCGATTTTGCAGAACTTGGTGTTGTGAGAACAATAACCGAAAATGGAATTAGATATATCTTAAATAGCGACGAAGCTGGTAAACAGATAGGAAAATTGGTTAGTTACGAAATAATTTCTATTGAAAGTAACGAACAATTAATTGTACTAAGAACTCTTGCAGGAAGAGCACAAGGTGTTGCTCATTATATTGATAGACTAAACAAGCAAGAAATTCTTGGAACAGTTGGTGGTGATGATACGGTTCTTGTTGTTCCCGACAGAGCAAAAAACATTCCCACTGTTATTAGAATGATTAAAAACATGATTACAAAAACACATTATTAAATTGAGTCTGCTAACGTGGACTCGTAAGGAGAAATTATGAATCCAAAAAAAATTGTTGTTGCTTATTCTGGTGGACTTGACACCTCAGTTATGGTAAAATGGCTTAGCGAAAAATATGATGCTGAGATTATTGCTGTTACTGGTAATTTAGGTCAAAAGAAAGAATTAATTGGCTTAGAAGAAAAAGCACTAAAAACGGGAGCTTCAAAAGTTCACGTTATCGACTTGAAAGACGAATTTATTAAAGAATATGCCTTTAAAGCATTAAAAGCTGGCGCTTTATACGAAAACGAATACCCGATGGGATGTTCAATTGGGCGACCGTTACTTGCAAAAATGTTGGTTGATGTTGCAATTAAAGAAGGTGCCGATACAATTGCTCACGGCGCTACTGGAAAAGGCAACGACCAAGTTAGATTTGAGGTTGGCATTCAATCTCTTGCCCCCCACTTAAATATTTTGGCTCCACTTAGAACTTGGGAGTTTAAAAGTAGAGAACAAGAAATTGAATACGCAAAACAACACAACATCCCAATTCATGCCACAACTGAATCACCTTATTCTATTGATGAAAATTTATTTGGAATTTCTATTGAATGCGGAATTTTGGAAGACCCAACAGTTGCTCCGCCTGCAGACGCTTATCAAATTACTACCGATCCAAAATTAGCTCCAGATACAGCAGAAACAGTAACTATTACATTTGAAAAAGGAATTCCTGTTGCACTTGATGGAGTTAAAAAATCTCCAGTAGATATTGTGGTTGAGTTAAATACACTTGGCTCAAAACATGGTGTTGGAAGACTGGATGTTATTGAAAATAGAGTTGTTGGAATTAAATCGCGAGAAATTTACGAAGCTCCATCAGCTACAATTTTGCATAAAGCACATCACGAAATGGAAAAATTAGTAATGGATAAAGACACATTCCGTTACAAACAAGGAGTTTCTAACCACATTGCTAATATGATTTATGACGGTTTATGGTTCACTCCATTGTTCAATTCACTTATGGCTTTTGTAGATTCTACACAAGAATATATTTCGGGTAATGTGAAAATTGAATTATTTAAAGGCAATTTAAACGTACTGTCACGCGATTCCGAATACAGTTTATATAACGAAGAATTAGCCACTTACAAAGAAGGCGATAAGTTTGACCACGCGGCTTCAATAGGATTTATTCATTTATATGGACTTCCTTTTAAAACCGTTAGTAAGGTTAGAAACAAATTAAAATAGACTAATTAATATTGAATAGAGTAACCTTCAAAATTTCGTTATTTTTATTTTAACTTTGTTTTGAAGGTTTTTAATTTTGCTATAAAATTTCCATAATTTATTAAAGGATTGTTATGCTTTGGGGCGGAAGATTTAAAGACAAACTAAATGATAATGCAATGGCGTTCTCTTCATCGCTTTCATTTGATATTAATTTAATTGCTGAAGATATAAAAGTTAGCATTGCACATGCAGAAATGTTGGCTTCCGTAAATATTATTTCAGAAGCTGAATCCATAAATATTGTAAACGGATTGAATTCCATTCTAAAACTATACAATAATAATGAGTGGAAACCAGAAGAATTTGAATTTGAGGATATTCATTCCGCAATAGAAGCTAAACTTTTTGAGCTAATTGGTGAAACTGCTGGCAAACTTCATACGGGAAGAAGCAGAAATGACCAAGTTGCAACCGGGTTTAGACTTTGGACAAAAAAGGCAATTACAAGTCTTACACAGCAATTATCTGCTTTCCAAATAGTTTTAATTAATTTAAGCGAAAGTAACACCGAAACAATAATGCCTGGTTATACCCATTTGCAACGAGCACAGCCAATATCGTTTGCATTCCATTTACTCGCTTATGTTGAAATGCTCGAAAGAGATAAAAATCGCCTAAAATTTGTTTTTGATGAAACCAATACTTCTCCACTTGGTTGTGGAGCTCTTGCTGGCTCAACACTTCCACTTGATAGAAATATGACTTCGGATAAATTGGATTTTAGCAAACCTGTTTCAAACGCTTTGGATGCAATATCGGATAGGGATTTTGTCCTCGATTTTTTAAATGCATGCAATATTGGAATGATGCACATTAGCCGCCTTTCTGAAGAGTTAATTATTTGGTCAACTTCCGAATTTAATTTTATTAAACTTGGCGATTCATTTACAACTGGCTCTTCATTAATGCCACAAAAGAAAAATCCCGATATGGCAGAACTTAGCAGAGGTAAAACAGGCAGAGTTTATGGAAATTATACCGCCGTTTCCACAATGATGAAAGGATTGCCTTTAAGCTACAATCGTGATATGCAAGAAGATAAAGAGCCAGTTTTTGATTCATTTAACAACTACTTTCAAGCTCTTTCTATGATGATTGGAATGATAAGTACGCTTTCTGTTAACAAAAATAGATTTGTAAACGAATTAGAAGGCGATTTTATTTTTTCGACCGAACTTGCCGAATGGCTTGTTGTTAATGGAATTCCGTTTAGAGAATCGCATCACATTGTTGGCGAAGTTGTAAAAATTGCAGAAGAGAATAATGCAAAACTGCACCAACTTTCGTTAGAACAATTGCAAAAAATCAATCCAATATTTAACGAAACCGCACTCGAGGTATTTAAAGTGGAAGGTGCCTTATATCGCAAAAAAACATTTGGTTCCCCAAATCCAACTTTTGTAAAAGATGAAATAAATAGGTGGAAACTTTTATTTAGCGTTGAGGATTAAATTATAATCCTCAACTACTAAATTTATTTCAATAATAACATTTTGCTTGTTTTTACAAATAAATCACATTTTTCTAAGCATAATATCTTTCAAATTATACAAAAATTGACAATTTGTACAAAAATGCAAAAACAAGGAACACATTTTGAAAGGAAAGTAAAAATATTTATTATTGAACTATTATTAAAAATGGGGAAATTATGAAAAACACTTTACTAATATTATTTTTACTTAACTGTTTGTTATTTGCACAGGATAAAACTACTCACTCATTTTGGGCAGAAGTAGGAACTGGAGTAAATTTTTTGGAATTTACAGATTGTCATAATGGATTTAATCTTTATGGCTCGCTAAACTACGAAATTGAAAATAATAATTTTAGCCTAAGCTATTTGCACTCAAGTGAATTTACCATGTTTGTCCGTCCAGAGGAATATATTAAATCTATTGAACTAAAATATGGACGGTCAATTAGCTTTACAATGAAAGGGTTAGGTTTTCCAATTCCATTTCTCTTAATAATTAATAGAAATTTTGACTATTCCTTAATTGGTAAAGTCGGCATTTCATATAACGAGGCTCGCAAAAGAACTACATTATTAGCAAACGAATCATTTGGTAGTAATTATAATTCTAAAATTACAAATGGCTTTGGTATTCCAGTCGAAATTGAATTACGCGAAAAAATTACAAGTTTTGTTGGAATGGGTTTTTCTTTTTATGCAAATTTTAATGAGGTAAAAAACTTCTCTGGAGTTAATTTTAATATACATCTTGGTAAATTTTATGAATAATTGCTCGCCCAACTAAAAATGGAGCTTCGGACAATTGTCCAAAGCAAGAAATAGCAACTCTTTTTAAATTGCAACTCACGTTATTAACTGATTGCCCTAATTTTGGCATTTCCAGCATACATTAAAATAATGGACTTTTAAATTATTCCTTAAACGTTAGTAAAATTATCCTCAAAAACCTGTAACTTTGCAATTCAAAATACGTCAAAAAATGATATTTTTTTATACAAAGGAAACTATAATGGATAAACGAAAACTGATAATTATTATATCTGGAATTGCTATTGTTGCATTTTCATATTTTTCTATGCAATGGTTGGGTGGACTTAAAGCAGGTCCCGAACGCAAACCTGCCGAACTAATTCAAAGATATGTTAAAGCCGAATCAGTAAAATATAGCGACATTTTTACTTCTGTTGAAGCAATGGGACGAGTTACTTCGCAAACCGAAGTTTCGTTAATTGCCGAAGTGCGTGGCAAAATTATTACCGAAAAGATTGATTTTAAACTTGGCGAATCGTTCAAAAAAGGCGATTTACTTGTAAAAATAGACGATTCAATTGAGCTTTATAATATGAAATCGAAAAAAAGCTCATTTTTGAATAATGTTGCAAGCGTACTTCCCGATTTAAAAACATCTTTGCCAGAAAGTTATAATAAATGGAATTCTTTTTTACAAATTGTGGATATTGATAAAGAACTTCCAGAATTACCCAAAATGGAATCAGCTCAAGAAAGAATTTTTATGGCAAGCCGAAATGTGTTAACCAATTATTATTCTATTAAATCAGCCGAAGCAAATTTTGAATCGTACAGAATTTATGCACCTTTTGATGGAACAATAACTGAAGTTAATCTCGAAAAAGGAGCAATTGCTAATTCAGGAACAAAACTTGGTAAAATTATAAATACAGTAAATTTAGAACTTGAAGTTCCAGTAGATTTGGAAGATTCAAAATGGCTAAAAGAAGGTCAAAAAGTTGATGTTTATAACGACGGTAAAACTTCCAAATTTGTTGGAAAAATTGTTAGAAAAGCTCAGGATGTAAATCCAAACACGCAATCAATTAACGTTTATGTTTCGCTAAATTCCTCAAAAAACAATCCTATTTATAAAGGTGAGTATTTTACTGCCGTTTTTGCGGGAGTAAAACTGTCAGGTGTTATGGAAATTCCAAGAAGCGCTGTGTTTAATCAAAATGTGGTTTTTACAGTTGAAAATGGTTTGCTAAAACAAAGAGTTATTAACGTTAAAAAAATTAACAAAGATAAGTTGTATTTTACTGGGCTTGCTGAAGAAATAAATGTTGTTGCCGAACCACTTATTAATGCAACCGAAAATAGCAGTGTTAAAATACTAGGAAAAGAATAAGATTTATGAAAAAAATAATAACATTTATTGTAAAATATCCTATTTATGCCAATATAATTATTGCAGTTATAGTTTTAGCTGGCGGTTTTAGTTTAATGAATATGAAGCGGTCATTTTTTCCCGAAATGACTTCAAGAATTATTCAAATTTCAGTTTCATATCCCGGCGCTTCTCCAAAAGAAATGGAAGAAGGCGTTACTACCAGAATTGAAGAAGCATTACGCGGAATTGTTGGAATTAAGGAAATAAACTCAACTTCGTCCGAAAATTTTGCAAGCGTTTCGGTTGAAACTACTGGCGAGTTTGCTATTGATGAAACCTTAATGGATGTAAAAAATGCTGTTGATGGAATTAGCTCTTTTCCATCCGCTGCCGAAAAACCAGTTGTTTATAAACAACGAAGCAGAACTCAAGCCGCTTTTATGGGACTTTCGGGCGATGTTGACCTTCAAACGCTAAAGAAAAACGCCCAAAAAATTGAAGATGATTTGTTGGCTTCTGGAATTGTATCAAAAATTACAATAAACGGCTATCCAAGTTTAGAAGTTTCGGTTGAAACCAAAGAAGAAGATTTAAGGCGATATAATCTTACTTTTGACATTATTGCAGCTGCAATTTCTACCAATAATCTTGATGTTTCTGGTGGACAAATAAAATCTGACGAACAGGAAATTCTTATTCGTTCGCGTAACCGAAGTGTTGACCCAAACCTAATTGGCGATATTGTTTTAAGAGCAAATACAGATGGTAGTTTTCTTAGAATAAGAGATATTGCAAAAATTAAAACTCAGTTTGCCGATGTTTCAAGCAGTGCAAAAATTAACGGAAAACAAGGCGTTTTCTTCTCAATTGAAAAGTTGGGAAATGAGGATTTGCAAGAAATTTCCGACTTTTTGCACAAATATGTTGAAGAATACAACCTACAAAATAATACTCTTCAACTTGATATAACTTTCGATTTTAACACAATGCTTGATAGCCGTTTACAATTATTGCTCGAAAATGGCGGAATTGGCTTAATATTGGTTATTCTAACTCTTGCATTTTTCCTAAGTTTCCGTCTTTCGCTTTGGGTTGCTTGGGGAATTCCATCGGCTTTTCTTGCAATGTTTATACTTGCAAGCATGAGTGGAATTACAATAAATATGATGTCTCTTTTTGGAATGATATTGGTTGTGGGAATTTTGGTAGATGACGGAATTGTAATTGCCGAAAATATTTATGCACATTTTGAAATGGGAAAATCGCCCAAACGTGCAGCAATTGATGGCGTAGTTGAGGTTTATCCCGAAATTATTACTTCTGTTACTACAACAATGGTTGCATTTGCTCCATTGCTTGTGTTACAAGGAAGAATGGAAATGCTTTATGAAATGGCGTTCATTGTTATTGCAAGTTTATTCTTTTCTCTTTTAGAAGCATTTTTTGTTTTACCAACCCACTTATCAAGCGAAAAAGTTCTAAGAAGAAAAGAAGAAAAAAAATCGAGCAAACTTAGAGCTAAGTTGGATTATATTATATATATAATGAGAGATATAATTTATAAAAATATTCTTGAATCCGTAATTCGTTGGAGATGGCTTGTTGTTACGGTTCCTTTTGCGTTAATTCTAATTACTATTGGAATGATAAATGGAACGCTTATTAAAACTACCTTTTTTCCAGCAATTGCCTTCGATTCGTTTAGTGTAAATATTGCGTTTACTCCAGGCGCTGGTGAAAAAAGAACTGCCGAATATCTCGAAAAGTTTGAAAAAGTAATTTGGGAAGTAAACGAAGAAATAAAAGAAGAATTTGCTGATTCAAACGATTTTGTAACTTTTGCATTTCGTTCTGTAGGAAACGCATTTAATGGCGAAGAAATTGGCGCTCATGCTGGAAATATAAATGTATTAATGCGTGATATGGAAGGCGCTCCTCTTTCAACATTTGATATTGCAACAAGAGTTCGTAAAAAAATTGGCGACGTTCCAGAAGCAACAAAATTTACTGTTGGTGGACAAAACAGATGGGGAAGCCCAATTTCAATTAGTATTTTAGGTCAAAATCTTGAAGAACTTGAATTAGCTAAAAATAAATTGCTTACCGAATTAAAAAACATTCCAGAACTTGATAATGTTAATGACAAAAACTCACTCGGAAAACAAGAAATTCAAATTCAATTAAAACCTTTGGCTTATTTCCTTGGACTTTCGCAAGCAGAAATTGCAAACCAAGTCCGTCAAGGTTTTTATGGCGGTCAGGTTCAACGCTTGCAACAAGGCAAAGACGAAATTCGTGTTTGGGTGCGTTTTCCAAAAGAAGATAGAGAAAATGTTGGTCAATTTGAAAACATGAAAATCAAAACTTCCAAAGGCGAATATTCAATTAAGGAGTTAGTTACTTACAAAATTGAACGCGGACCTGTAAATATAAAAAGATATAATGGCGCTCGCGAAGAACGAATTGATGCCGATTTATTAGATCCTTATGCTCCAGTTCCTCCTATTTTGGAATATGTTCAGACAAAAATTGTACCTAAAATACAAGCTAACTTTCCTGGAGTTACTTTTGTCTATCAAGGTCAGGCAAAAGATAGTGCAGAATCGGTTGAACAAATTACAGTTCTATTTGCAGCCGCATTCTTAATGATTGTACTAATATTAATGCTTCATTTTAGGTCATTTTCACACATGACAATTATTGTAATGATGATTCCTTTGTCGTTATTAGGTGCTGCTTGGGGTCATGGTTTGCACGGTCATCCAATTTCGATGATGTCCGCTTGGGGAATGGTTGCACTTTCTGGAGTTGTTATAAATGATGCTGTAGTTTTTCTTGCTAGATATAATTCGCTATTAATTTCTGGAATGAAAGTTGAAGAAGCCGTTTTTAACTCTGGAATTACACGTTTTAGAGCAATTATGCTAACAACTTTAACAACTGTACTTGGATTATATTCAATTATTTTGGAAACAAGTTTTCAAGCACAGTTCTTAATTCCAATGGCAATTTCGTTGGCTTATGGCGTTTTGGTTGGAACTGGATTTATTCTTCTATTTTTTCCAGTTTTAATTTTAACACTTAACGATGTAAAAGTTTGGCTTTATAAATTTTGGAATGGAAAATCAATCACTCCAGAAGAAATTGAACCTGCAAATATTAATAACAAAGTTATCGTTGAGTAATTTCTTTAATATTTTTTGGTGAAATTTATTTTTTTAGGGAATTCATTTTTGAGTTCCCTAAAATAAAATGCACAAATTGATTTTTATATCGTCAAATTATAAAATTTAAATATTTATCGAGGAATTATGGCTGCTGGAAATCCAATAAAACGATTATTTGACTTATACACGAGCGAATTATCGTTTGATGAAATTGAACGAATGATTAAAAAAGAATCCAACGCCGTTTATGAATTTTATAAAAACGAGATTCCAGAGCCAAATTCGAAACAAAATAAACTTAATCGCTCATTAACGTTTATAAAATCACTTTTTAACGCCTTTTTGCTAAAACTTTCTCCAGCGCGTCGTGTTTTTTATCTTTCGGCAGTTTTAATCTTTATTGTGGGAATTGTTGGACAAAACACGCCTTATCTCATTTTTTCGTTTCTAATTTTGAATGTTTTAATTGCTTTTGAATTGGCTGATAAACTAATAGTAAAAGATGATATTGAGCTTGCAAAAAAAATTCAAAAAAGATTGATGCCAGAACCACCATTTAATAACAAACATTTCGAAATTTCCGCTTTTAGCGAAGCTGCTCGCGAAGTTGGTGGCGATTATTTTGATATTGTTGAATCAGAACACGATGAAAAAACGTTTGTAATTATTGGCGATATTTCTGGAAAAGGAATTGCCGCAGCGCTTTATATGGTTCGCGTTCAAACAATTCTTCAATTTTTGATTGAAAATCACTCAAATCCACAAAAAATAATTATTGAGTTAAAAAAGTATTTTGCAAAAAAACTTGAACGTGAATATTTTTTAACTTTATCAGTAGCTTCAATTGACAAAAACGGCGAATTAAAATACAGCAATGCGGGTCACTTGCCTTTGCTTCACTACAAGCAACAAGAAAATGAATTTGTTGAAATAAATCCCGCTGGAATTGGAATCGGTTTTAACGACAAAGGAATGTTTGAAAAAACTCTTTTGGAAGAAATTGTAACAACCAAACCTAACGACATACTTTGCTTTTATACAGATGGAATTACCGAAGCAATGAACCAATACAAAAATCAGTTTGGAATTGAGCGTTTGAAAAGGATTATTAGCGAAAATTCCAGTAAATCGATAGAAGAAATAAAATCCAAAATTATACAAACCATAATAAATTTTAGAGGAAATGCCGAAGTTAATGACGATATTTCAATCGTTTTAATGAAGTCAAAACAACTATAAAATTTGTTTTCTAACCAATTTGTTCTGAATTTAACCCCCAAAGCCCAACTTTTCCCAAAAGTTGTGCTTTATAATTGCGCTTGAAGTTTATGTGTCATTATTATGTCGTCCCTATGGGACTTTGGGTTGGTTTAGTGTTTTTATTAATCTACTAATATTTCGTGCCGCTGGCACTTTTACTTGGTTAAATGGCGAGTTCAAGTTCATAAATATCGTCTTTGCAAATCTCACTTAAAAATATTATTTAACCCCGTAGGGGTGAAATAATAATAGAAAGAAATAGTAAAAAAATATTAAAGCCCCAGCGGGGCGACATTAAATTAAAATAAAACTCAACTGTTTAGAAAAGACACGTTTTTTTTCTGTCAAAAAATTAACCCAAATCATTTTTCTCAAATATTTGGAATTATTTATTTAAACTCTCGTTATAAAACCTTAATTTTAAACAATATTTTTTTATAATAGCTCAAAAGGAAGATTTGTGAGAGTAAAACTATTTGTAATTATTACTGCTTTTTTGTCAATAACAATTTTAGCAAACAACGAGGTGAAAAATATGATTATTCCAACTCCCCAAGTAATAAAATTAACTAACAAATTGTTCAAAATTTCGGACGGAATTACAATTGGTGTAAAAAGTGACAAAACCACCTTTATTGGCAAACAAATTCTAGAAAGTTTAAAAAACTCGTTTGGTGTTAATGGTAAAATTGTAAAAAACAATGCTCAAATTTCCTTAAACATTGTTGATAAACTCAAAAATGTTAAAACTGACAAAGTTCTTTATAAACAGGCATATAATCTCATAATTACTGAAAAAAACATTACAATTAATGCTGTTTCGGAAAAAGGATTGTTTTATGGAGCAATGAGTTTAATACAATTGTTGGAAAATAATACAACAAAAGAACTTCCTACTTTTGAAATTTCTGATTGGCCAGATTTACAATTTAGAGGAATTTCGGATGATATTAGTCGCGGACAGGTTTCCACAATGCAAAATTTTAAGCGAATTATCGATTTTATTGCTCGCTATAAAATGAATGTTTATATGCCTTATATGGAAGATATGCTTCAATTAAAATCATATCCGTCAATTGGCAAAAATCGTGGAGCACTTTCAACCGAAGAAGTAAAAGAAATAGTAAATTATGCTTCTGAAAGATACATTGAAGTAATTCCCATATTTCAAACGCTTGGACATTTTGAAAACATTTTAACATCAAAAGAATTTGTCGATTTTGCCGAGTTTCCTGGTGCAGCTTCGCTTTCCGTTACCGAAGAAAAAACTTATGTTTTCATCGAAAATATGCTAAATGAGGTTTTCGCTCTTTTTCCGTCGGAATATATTAACATTGGCGCCGATGAAAGTTACGATGTTGGTTTTGGAAAAAGTAAAGAATTAACCGAAAAAGTTGGAGTTGCAAAAATTCACGCCGAACATTATAAAAAAGTTTTCGAAATTTGTAAAAAAAACAACCGAAAAGTTATGATGTATGGCGATGTAATTCTAAATCATACAGATATTCTTGATTTAATTCCAAAAGATGTTACAATTATCGATTGGCATTATGGCGCAAATAAACAATATTCTTCAACCGATATTTTCAAAGAAGCTGGATTTCAATTTATAGTTTCACCTTCTGTTTGGAATTATCGGTCAGTATTTCCAACTTACCAAATTGCACTTCCAAACATTAAAACGATTGTAAATGATGGAATGTTAAACGGTGCAAAAGGAATGATAAATTCCAATTGGGGCGATTATGGCGCTGAAACATTTAAAGAATTTGTCCTTTTCGGTTATGCGTGGTCAGCCCAATGTTCGTGGAATTATGACCAATCTTCTCTTTCTGACTTTAATAACGCATTTTTTGCCGATTTTTTTGGAATTGACGTTAGTAAATTGAATTCGTTATACAAAACTTTTAGCACCATTTTTAATCAACCACAATGGCACGAACTTTGGCGACATCCAGCTTTAGAATTACCAACAGCTGCTTGGTGGGCTCCAAGAATAAACCCCGAAGAAATTTCATCTTGGATGAATTGGTCTTTGCCCGATGCTTTTAATACAATTGAAAATTTCGAAAATTTAGTTACTAAAAACAAAGATCATTTCGAATTATTGCGTTTTATAATCTATTTGGATTTTTACTATTCAAAAAAAATGGAAACAAATTATTATATTACTTCTCTTTTGAAGTTGAAAAAACTGGAAAGTGAATCTGCGAAATCGAAGGAAAAAGCAAAAGAAAATAAAATTGAAACTATTACAATCAAAAAGCGATTAAGCCAAGTAAAAATTGACGATTTAATTACGCAAAATATTACTGAGTTGAAAAATCTTAAACTCAAATATCAAGAACTTTGGCTAAAATATTACAAAAAAGACAATTTAAATATGATTTTGGACAAGTTTGATAGATTAATTTCATATTTTGAAGAAACAAAAACAGCTATTAAAAATAACAGTTTGAAAAACCCAACTATTGAAAGCGATTGGATTTATGCAAATGCTTCTGCAAAAACCTCTTACGAAAAAGCTGAATTTAAACATATTTTTACAATAAAAGACGATATAAAAAGTGCAAATATTCAACTAATTGCAGATACACATGGCAAATTGTATATAAACGATAACTTTGTTGGAGAAATTTATTCCCGTCGTTCACTTTCTCTTTTAACAGAATATGACCGATTTTTACTACTTGATGCAAAAAAATATTTTACAATAGGTGAAAATGCAATTAGAATTGAAGCACAAAGTTACAAAGGCGATTCTGGGGCTGGAGTAAATTTTATTGCCGAAATTGTAACGACAAATGAAACTCTTGAAATTTTATCCGATTCAAAATGGGAAAGTCGCGAATTAAATTCGAACCAAAATTGGGAAAAATCAACAGTAAAGGATTATAAATTTCCTATAATTGCCCCAAATTTTACAAAAAAACGAACAAGTTGGATTGAAAGATAGATGAAAAATAAAAAATCCCTTTTAATTGGAATAATAATTTCACTTTTTGCGGTTTTCTTCTTAAATGGGATTTTTCAATCGTTATTTTTAATGCTTTTTAATACGGACATTGAGAAATTTCATTTTTCAATGTCTGGTTTTTCTCCAAATTTTCAACTTAATGATTGCTTAAATATTTACTTAAATTCATTTTTACTTTTGCTTCCAATTATTATTAATTTAGTATTTCTTGAAATATCGCTAATGCTTTTAAGCAAATTCCCGCAAGATATTTATAGATTTTCCACTATTGTTTTTGTGCTATTTTTAGTTGGATATTTTATAATTTTCACGTTTTATGGATTAATTGAGTTGCTACTAAATTCAACATCCAATTCTGTTTGGAGTAAATTGACAATGCTTTGGGTTCTTGAAGGAACAAAAATTTATGTTTTCATAATTTTCGTTTTGGTTGCACTTTTTACATATCTTCAGTTTGTTCAGAAGAGATTAATGCAATATTTGACAGTATTAAATTCTGGAAAAACTAAACCCTTGTGATATTTTTCAGCAAATAAGCTAATCCTTGATACGAAATTCCTAAATGCTTTGCAGCAAGAGTTTTATTTCCATCATAAAGTTTTAACACCCGATTAATAAGCCAATATTTTGCTTTTTCCAATTCTTCCAAGTTTCCCGAATTAAACATAAAAGAATAATTCAAATTACTCTTAAGTGGCAATATTTTATAATCTCCGTTTTGCATAATTGTTCCAAAAATGCAATAATTTTTAATAAAATTGGAAAATTCTCTAATATTTCCTTCCCATTTATGTGTTAGGATGAAATCCCAAATTTCATCCGAAAGTGGCTTTTTCTCTTTTTCAAACATTCTGCTAAATAAATTTTGAAAGTGATTTGCCAACGAATGTAAATCTTCTTTCCTTTCGCGAAGAGGTGGAAGTTCAATTACAGTTGAACCGATGCGATGATACAAATCCTCCCGCAAAAAGCCTTTATTTATAGCTTCGTGAATATTTCTATTCGTAGAAGATAGAATTTGAACGTCTATTTCAATTTCTTTTGTGCTTCCAACACGCATCATTTTTCGCTCTTCTATAACTCGCAACAATTTTGCCTGATGCTGCATTGGAATTTCGGTAATTTCATCCAGAAATAGAATTCCATGATTTGCTACTTCGAATAATCCGGCATGTGATTGTAAAGCATTTGTAAAAGCACCTTTTTCATATCCAAAAAGCTCCGATTCGAAAAGTGTTTCTGTTAATGCCGCACAGTTTACAGGAACAAAAGGCTTATTTTGACGAACTCCGTTCATAAGAATATATCTTGCAAGCAATTCCTTTCCCGTTCCAGTTTCACCAACAATTAAAGTATTTATTGAATATTGAGCAACCGAATTTGCTTTATGCAATGCTTCTTTTAATTTTGGTGATTCGCCAACCATTATATTTTGGTCATTTTCGTAGTTTTTATTAATCTGTTCTTTTAATACTATATTCTCTTTTTGTAAAATTTCCTTATAAATTATATTTTCTTCTTCAACTTTTTTAAGATGAATCAGTTTTTCAACAGCCGCATGTAGTTGAAATTCCTCATAAGGCTTTTTTAATATTTCGCTAACACCAATTCTGTTAGCTTTAATAAAAGCTTCTTCTTCCGAATAACCAGTAATTAGAATATATTTTGTTAATTTTTGCGGGTCACGAGTTTTTTCAATAATATCTAAACCAGTCATTCCCTGAAGTTTTAAGTCCAGAATTGCAACATCAAAAGTGTTGTTTTTTAATATTTCAATTGCGGTTTCAGAACTTCCAGTTGAAGTTATTTCATAAAAATTTGTTTCGAAAGCAAGATTAAGATTTTCTAACGAAAACTCATCATCATCAACTATAAAAATTTTAATTTTCGATTCAGCAATGCTATCCATTTTGTCCAACATGTTTTTCAGAATATAAAGGAATTATAATTTCAACTTTTGCCCCAATTTCATTATTCCCAATTTTAATTTTTCCGCCAATATTATCGATTATATTTTTAATTACCCACAATCCCAATCCAGTTCCTTTTCCTTTTTCCTTTGTTGAAACAAAAGCTTCAAATGGTTTTTGCAATTTTGCTTCCGTAAATCCTGGTCCTGAATCTTGGATGAAAATTTCGCAATTATTTTCTACAATATTTGCTGATAAAGTTATTACTTTAATTTCGCTGTTACTATCCATAATTGAATCACGCGAATTAAAAAGTAAATTGGTTATTATTTGGCTAAGTTCGGTGGAAGAAATTGCTAAATCGGGATTTCCAACAATTTCGATTTTTAGTTCAATTCCCAAATTTTCTAATTGTTTTCCAGATAAATCTTTCCACTCATTTATTACTTCATTTAAGTTTGTTTTTACATTTTCTTCGTTTCTTTGAGCGCCAAGTAATAATTTTTCAACTATCGATTTGGCTCGTTTTCCAGCTTTTTCTATTAAATTTATATTGCTTTCTATGTTTGTACTTTTGCTATCTCTAATTCGTTGAGCACTATTAATAATTGCACCTAAAGGACTATTTATTTCGTGAGCAATACTACTTGCAATTGTTCCATAAACCGCTAATTTTTCAGCTTCAACTAATTTTGCAGTTGTGTCCTTTAATTCATTGTGAGTCAATTCCAATTTTTCTTTTTGATTTTTTATTCTTTTCCACGAAATTCGCATGGTGTTTATCCACAAAATCATTGTAACAACTAAAATTAATAGGATTGATATAACCAAATTTCGAAGTGTATCCACACTTATATTATTATACCATTCAATTTTATGCAAAGAATATAGTTTTGAAACTCGTTTACCAGAATCAAAAACGGAAATCAATCCAGATTTTGTGAGATAATATGAAAGCCCCTGAACTTCAAAATTAGCTACTTTTTCCAAGTTATCATTTAAAGCAATTAAACTTTGTACAACTGAACTTCCTTCTATTCCAATAATTAGATTCTCATCATTAATAACAAAATAAGCCAAACGGTTATATTTAAATTTTGATTGTGTTGATTTAATTTCTACAAAATCTACATTAAACTGGGCAAATTTAAGTTTAAATTCAGCAGCAAATATTTTAGAGTTAAACAGAAATACTTCACTAAACTTCTTTTTTTGCACACTCCTTTTTTCAACTTTTCCAGTGAATGGGTCAATAATTTCTATAAAACTTTCATGTTTCTCTTTGCAAGTGAGAAGTATTTTTTGCTTACTGTTAATCCGTATACTATCAATTTTTACGGTTGCTTCATTCCCACCTATTATTCTTTTCCATATTAATTCGTTTTTTGAGTTAACTGCACGAATTATTGAAAGTGAATCGCTGGAAAAGTCTGAGGAATTTAAATCTAGTTTAGCATTTGGATTTCTTTCAAAATTGGCGTTGTACGTTGTACTAATGTTCTGAACTAAATTTTTATAAAAATAATTATTATTTGAGTATAACAGTTTTGTTGTTTCCAACTTCCTTGCAGAGCTTGCATAAACAACATAAGACAAATTATCTGAAATAAAATTAATGGGGTTGGTCATCATTAAATTTTCAGCAGTGTAACTTTCCCAAAGTTTAGCTTTTCGTTCAATATCTACCGCCCAAATTCCTCTTTTAGTAAAATCCCTAACTGTTTGCTCACTAAAGGTAACTAGCATTTCATAAAACTTATCCGATTCAATTTGTGCAGGGACCATATTTACATTTGCATTTTCATATTTGTCTTTGTACGGAATTTCAAATATTTTTTCTTTTATTTTGGGTGAGTTTGATGGATCAAAATACATAAACCATATTTTTGTGCCGTCATTTATTCCCAAAACAACCTCATCGTAGGAATCACCATCAAAATCAAAAACTAAAGTACTACGCAAAAAAGTACTGTGGTTATCAGCGAGCTTTATGGTTTCAATCACTTTGTAATTATTATCATAAAATATGATTGATGACGGCTTCTTTTCGTATTTAAAAGTATTGTATATAGCTACAAACGCATAATTATTATTATCGAAAATTTTACCTTCGTTAATAACTAATCCTGTTAAAGTTGTATCATTATCAAATCGGTAAGGATATCTCTTTTCTTCAGCAGTTAATTCTGCAAAAGTAGTGAATAAAATCAAGATATAGATTAAGTAGCGTTTCATTATATCCAAAAGTTTAAGATGGACAAAAATATACTTTTTTATAATAACAAACAATAAAAATTTAAAGTTTTCTTTAATTTTAAAGATTACTTCAAAAGGGTTTTAAAGTATACTTTAAAAAACGATGTTTTTCACTTTTTAAAAGCTCGATTTTGGTCTATTTTCGAAGCATAGTTTCTGGCATATAATTTGTTTAATATAAGACGTGAAATTAATAGTTTCACATAAATTGAGGAAATATAATGAAGCACTTAATTATTACAATAACGATTTTGGCTTTATGTTTGACATTATTTGCAATCTGGTATATAAAAATTATAAAAAACAAATAGGTTAGGGCACAATTAATGGAAGAGGAACGCTAATAACCGTAGCCTTATCCTCTTCCGAAACTTTTTAATGGAGTATTTTTGAAAGCAGAAACAGTTACATCGGAAGTTAGACCTAAAATTATGAGTGTATTGGCAAATTCATTATTGGCTGGATTTTGGGGTTATTTATTATTTTTAGTTATCCTTTTTTTGACAAAATTTGTAGCAAGGTACATTCAAGAACCAAGCGTTTTTGAAATTGAAGTTGCGGATTTTGTGCTACCAACAATAGGATTTTTCCTACTTTTTTTAATTCGATTTTTAGAAAAATTTAAAGAAAATTAAAATTTAGAACAACATTTCATTTGTTTCATTTTAGTGCTATTATACGATTATGAAACAAATGAAATATTATGGCTAAAATAAATATTATAACAGGCAAAATACGTTCTGGCAAAACTACATTTTTAAAGAATCTTATTGCTTCACTAAATGAGACAGAAGGAATTTTGCAGCCAACAATTGGTGACGAACGCTATTTTCAAGATATTAAATCACAAGAAACCCTAAAAATTACTTTAACTGAAATAAATGAAAGTACAATTATTATTGGGCGTTTTATTTTTGATGGAAATGCGTTCAATTGGGCAAAGGAAAAGCTGAAGAATGCAATTTATGGAAATGCTAAAAACATTGTAATAGATGAATTTGGTCCTTTGGAATTAAATGAAGGTGGATTAGAACCATTAGTTTCAGAAATTGTTAAAAATATTATGCAAGCAAGTGATAAAAAGCTGGTTATTGTAATTCGCGAAACTTTAGTGTATGATTTTTTAAGCAAATTTAATCTTTTCCAAAGTGATGTTGGAATAACTGAAATTAGAAATTTTGAACCGGTATAAATAAGTAAATCAAAGCAAAAAGTGACTTTAATACCTTTTGCTTTGATTGATCTTCGATAGTTTTTAATGATTGTGTAAATGCTACTTCATCATCATCGTTTTTTGGTGAGGTTCTAACATTTTTTCTGGTGGACTAATAAAAGGAATTCCGAGACTTAATCCACGAAGAATAAAAATAAGCGCTAAAATAATTGCAAAAACTGGAATAAGGCTGTTGATTTTCTGTTTCACATTTGCTGTTACAAATTTTCCTACCATAGAAGTTGCAAACATAATTGGAGATGTTCCCAATCCAAAAAGAGCCATGTAAATTGCTCCAGAAATTGCACCGCCAGTTGTAATTGCTCCAGCAAGAGCTACGTAAACAAATCCGCAAGGTAAAAGACCGTTAATCATTCCAAAAACAAATAAGGAAATTGGTGAACCAGATTTTGTAAGTCTGGTAAATCCTTTCTTTACAAAATTATTTGCAATAATATAAGGTTTGGTGTAAGTCAATTTTCCATGAAATTTGGAAGGAGTTAAATAGTATAATAAAATTGAAACACCCAAAATGATTGAAGCCCATTTTTGCATTCCAGCAAGATGAATTCCTTTACCAAATAATCCAAAAATTGCACCAAAAACAGCATAAGTAATACTTCTTCCGATGTTATAAAGCAGTCTGCCGACTACAATTTGAAAATTTGAGGCATTTCCAAAAGGAAGTGCGAGCGCAATTGGTCCGCACATTCCAACACAATGAAAACTGCCTAAAAAACCGATTATAAATCCTGTCCAGATTTCCATTAAGGCACCATTAATAATTGTTCTGTAAAATATTCCACGCCTTCAACTGCCCAATTTACTTTAACTTTCCACAAACCGGTTGATAATTCGCTAGTATTATAAACCATTTTGTTTTGGTCATCCAACAAAATAGTTTGTTTTTTATCGAGTAAATCGTCTGAAGGCTTATAATAAGATATAACTCCACTAATTTTGTTACTGTCAAAAATAGAAGGGAAATTGAACTCAATATTAGTTGAATTAAGCTTAATAGAAAGTTGTTCTGGTAAATTGTTTGTTCTTTTTACTTTATCAATTTGCGATTGAAACGCAATTTCTGCGGCATAATAATCCTCTTCGACCAAATCATAATCTACCCAGTAGTGAATTACCACAACTTGTAAGATTGTAACAATCAAAAAAACAATAATTACAATTGTAATTCCTGTTCCCCAACTAAATTTTTTCATATATATTTTAAACCAACTCTGTTTATTAAAAAATACTAATCTTTGTCTTTTACTTCGTTTTCTTCGCCTTTTTCACTTTTTTCGTGTTCGTCTTTATCGTGTTTATTTTTTCTAAATGTTTCTATTCTTCCTAAAAAGCTACTTTTTATTCTATCAATTACTTTATTATTAGCTTTAACAACAATTGTAAGTGGAGTATTTAGCTGAGTAATTTCAGATTCTTTAATAACCACTAAAAATTTTGCTTCAATAATTCCTTGTGGTTTTGCAATCATATTGCTTCCAATTATTTTAATTTTTCCATTACTCCCTTCAAGTTCAAGTGTTGCTGGAATTTCGTCAAAAGTCTTATTTGTAAGCACAAAATCGTATAAATTGCTTATATGCAAGCTATCATATTGTTGAAACATCATTCCAGGCGTTCTTAAAATTGAAAGCTCAAAATCCTCTCTTTTTGAAAGCATAATTGAAAGAACAGTAAAAAGGACAACTAAAACAACGGTATAACCAATTGAACGTGGTGTTAAAAGCGAGCGCACACCTTTTTCAATTTCATTTAATGATGCATAACGAATTAAACCACGTGGTTTTTTAACTTTATCCATAACCGAATCGCAAGCATCAATACAAGCTGTGCAATTTACACATTCCAATTGCGTTCCATTTCTTATATCAATTCCTGTTGGACAAACATTAACGCATGCTTTACAATCAACACAATCGCCTAAATTTGCCGAACTATCTTTTGAAACTCCGCGTGGTTCACCACGAACATGGTCATAAGAAATTACAACAGAATTTGCATCAAGCATTACGCCTTGCAAACGTCCATAAGGACAAACCATTAAGCAGGCTTGTTCTCTAAAAAACGCAAAAACAAAGTAAAAAACGCCCGAAAAAATTACCATTGCAATAAATCCAGTTATGTGGTCAGAAATTGGACTTTGCATAATGTGAAATAATTGGTCTTTTCCTATAATGTAAGCAAGAAATGTATTTGCAGTAATAATAGCAATTGCGAAAAATATTGAATGTTTTAAACCTTTTTTGAAGATTTTTTCACCATTCCAGTCCATTTTTGCAAGAGCTTTTTGTTTATTTGAATCACCTTCAATCCAGTATTCAATTCTTCTATAAACCATTTCCATAAAAACTGTTTGTGGACAGAGCCAACCGCAGAAAATTCGTCCATAAACGACCGTGAACAGAAAAATTGAAATAATTATGAGAATCATTGCAATTACGAACAAATGGAAATCGTGTGGACCAAAAGGAACGCCAAAAAGGATTAATTTTCTTTCGAGAATATTTAAAAGGATAAGTGGATTTCCGTTCACTTTTACAAACGGCAATCCGTATAAAAGCACTAATAAAACCACCGAAAAGAGAGTTCGTGCATTATAGAATTTTCCGCTTGGTTTTTTAGGAAATATCCAAATTCGGTCACCTTTTTGAGTAACTGTTGCTATTGAATCACGATATGATTCATCCATTGTTGGTTTTTGTTCGCTCATAAATTTTTCTCATAAATATAAATAAGTTTATTTTGTTTATACAAAATAAAAAACCCTCATGCTAAAAAACATGAGGGCAATAAGAATTTTTAACTAATAATTAGGAACCTTCGGCAGCATAATCCCACAAAGTACCTTCTGGAGCTTTAGGATTTGGTGGATTTGTTCCTCGAAGTGTTCTAATGTAACTACCAACTTCTTGAATTTGATTTGGACTTAACTGCGATTTCCAGCTAATCATTCCTTTTGCAGGAACGCCTTCAGAAATTGTTTTATAAATATTTTTAATGCTCGCACCATGAATCCAATAATCGTCGGTAAAATTTGGACCAACAATTCCTTCACCATTAGCGCCGTGACAAGCTACGCAATTTTTAGTAAAAATATCCTTTCCTGAAGCAAGTGCTGCAACATCGGATAAAATTACTACAGTTTCTTCATTAATTAGAGCACCACTTTTTGATAAAAGTTCTGCTTTTAAAGTTGCAGCTTGCACTTCTTGCTTGTACTCATTTACTTGCACATTTCCATCGCCAATAATATGATAATCAATCATGTAAATAACTGCAAAGACAATTGCGCCATAAAAAAGGGCGTTCCACCATGGTGGAATTTTGTTATCAAGTTCTTTAATTCCGTCAAAATCATGGTCTAACATAATATCATTTTCTTCTTGAAGCGAAACAGATTGTGTTAGAGCATGCATAAATTTACTAAATGGAGTTATTACTTTTTCGCCTTTTACATCGTTGCTTTCGGCATAAACCAAAACAAGCCATAAAATAAGAGCAATTAAAAAGGCAGTAACAGCAATAATTACTTTCAACACTGAGCCATAACCTGTGTTTGCATCACCGGTTGCGGCAAAATTTGTTGTGCTGAAAATAAGTAAAAACCATAAAGTTGAGATAAAACTAAATTTTTTATTGTTTTTCATTTTTACTCTCGTCGTTTAAATTTACTTTAGTATCTTCTTGTAAAGGTATGTTTGAATATAATTCCATATAAGGCTTTTCTTTTTTAAAAACCCAGATTATAACTCCAGAAAATATTAAAAAAAACAGCACTAAACTAATAATTGGAAAAATCCAAACATTATCAATTGAGGATAAATTTTGTGAAAACATATTATCCTCTACTTATTTTCAGTTGGTTTAACTTTTATATCTGTTCCAAGACGTTGCAAATAAGCTATTAAAGCAACAATTTCTTTATCAGAATCAACAACAATTCCACTTTCTAATAAATTATCTGCAATTTTTTCTGCTTGTAATTGAAGATCAGCAACAGCTTGATTTTCATAACCTTCGGCATAAGGAACTCCGAGTGTTCGCATTGCATTAATTTTATTAGGTGTTAAATCGGTGCTTAATTTTTGCTCTAACAACCAAGGATAACTTGGCATAAGTGAACCAGGTGACATTTGTCGTGGATTTTGCATGTGCAAATAATGCCACATATTTGAATATTTTCCACCAACTCTGTGTAAATCTGGACCTGTTCGTTTTGAGCCCCATAAAAATGGATGGTCGTAAACAAATTCGCCAGCTTTTGAATATTCGCCATATCGTTCTGTTTCTGAGCGGAATGGACGTACTAATTGAGAGTGGCAAGAATTACAAGATTCTCTAATATAAATATCTCTTCCTTCCAATTCTAAAGCAGAATAAGGTTTTACGCTTTCAATTGTTGGAATATTTGATTTTATTAACCAAGTTGGAATAAACTCAACTAATCCACCAATTAAAATAACAACTGTTGATAAAACAGCAAATTGGATTGGTCGTTTTTCTATCCAACGATGTGATTTTTTATTTTCTGAATGGTCGTTGGTTAATGCTGGTGCTTCTGCGGCTTCGTTTGCAACAAAATTGCCTTGTTTAGCAGTTTTATATAAGTTGTAAACCATTATAATTGCACCAGTTAGATACAACGAACCACCTATTGAACGAATAATATACATTGGTACGATTTGTAACACTGTTTCCAAAAAGTTTGGATATTGTAAAACACCAAGTGGAGTAAATTCTTTCCACATTAATGATTGGGTCAATCCTGCCCAATACATTGGTACAACCCAGACAACTAATCCTAAAGTAGCAATCCAAAAATGTGCTGTTGCTAATTTTTTGGAGAAAAGTTCTGTATTCCAAATTTTGGGAACTAACCAATAAAGCATTCCAAAAGTTAATAAACCGTTCCAACCAAGAGTTCCAACATGAACGTGAGCAGGAATCCAATCGGTAAAATGTGCCAATGCATTAATATTTTTAAGCGAAAGCATTGGTCCTTCAAATGTTGCCATTCCATAAGCGGTAACAGCAACTACATAAAATTTGAGAACAGGATTATCGCGAACTCTATCCCACGCACCACGAATTGTTAACAATCCGTTAAGCATTCCACCCCAAGATGGAGCAATTAACATTAATGAAAAAACAGTTCCGAGCGATTGAGCCCAATCTGGCAAAGCTGAATATAACAAATGATGTGGTCCAGCCCAAATGTATAAAAATATTAGTGACCAAAAGTGAAGAATTGAAAGTCTGTAAGAATAAACAGGTCGGTTAACAGCTTTTGGCAAAAAGTAATACATCAATCCGAGATAAGGTGTAGTTAAGAAAAATGCAACCGCATTGTGACCATACCACCATTGCACCAAAGCATCTTGAACGCCTGCAAAAACAGAATAGCTTTTGGTAAGTGAAATAGGAATTTCGAAAGAGTTAACAATATGCAAAACCGCAACTGTAACAAATGTTGCAATATAGAACCAAATAGCAACATACATGTGTTTTTCGCGTCTTTTGATTAATGTTCCAATCATATTAACGCCAAAAGCAACCCAAACAAGAGCAATCAAAATATCAATTGGCCATTCTGCTTCAGCATATTCTTTGGAAGTTGTAATTCCTAAAGTATAAGTAATAGCAACTAAAACTATGATAAGTTGCCACCCCCAAAAATTGATTTTGCTTAGCAAATCGCTAAACATTCTGGCTTTTGTTAAACGTTGCAATGAGTAGTAAACTCCAGCAAAAATTCCGTTTCCAACAAATGCAAAAATAACTGCATTTGTATGTAGAGGACGCATTCTACCAAAGGTTGTGTACTGCAAGTCAAAATTTAACCAGGGAAGATAAATTTGGAAAGCTATTAATAAACCATAAGTCATCCCAACTATGCCCCAAACTACTGTTGCAATAGTAAATAGTTTAACTATCTGATTATCATAACTGAACTTTTCTACATTCATTAATGTACTCCTGTTATGTTATTTATATGTTTTATGTGTATTGTTTTCACTTTCTGTTTTGTTATCATCAAAAAGCATTCTTACCGAAGGCGTATATTTATCGTCATACTGTCCGCTTTTAACTGCCCAGATATAAGCACCTAAAAACCCCAATGCAACAAATAACGAAAAACCTATCAAAACCAAGATTGCAGACATTATAAAAGACCTCGCTTTTTAGCCATTAAGTTAGTAGCAATTGTAGTAAATACGACAATACTAATTGAGCTTATTGGCATCAGAATAGCAGAAATAACCGGCGAAAGTGTTCCTTGAACCGCAATGCTAATTCCAATTAAATTATATATAAATGAGATAACAAAACTTATTAAAATAATTTTTTTACTCGTGTTAGAGAAGTTAATAAATTCTTTTATATTTTTAAAGGACTTCGCATCCATTATTCCATCGCAGGCAGGAGAAAAGTTATTAATATCTTCAGCAATTGAAATTCCCACATCACTTTTAACAAGAGCGCCAGCGTCATTTAGGCCATCTCCAATCATTAAAACATGTTCATTTTTTTCTTGAAGTGATGTAATAAAATTTAATTTATCGTGTGGAGATTGATTAAAAAACAACGATTTTTCCGATTCGAAGTAGTTTAATAAATTTTCTTTTTCGCCTTCATTATCACCAGAAAGAACATATAGTTTATATTTTTTGGATAAAGATGAAATAATTTCCTTTAATCCATTTCTATAAACATTTGTTATGCGAAAATATCCCAATTCTTTATTATCGATTGAAACATAAACATTAGTTGAAATATCTTCTTTGCTACTGTTTTTGCCTAAAACAAAAGTTCGCGAACCTATTAAAACCGTTTTATTGTCAACAATTCCAGAAATTCCTTTTCCAGTTTCTTCAGAATAGTTATCAATAGTTGATTTGCTATTTGAATTTAGCAAAGTAGCAATTCGCAAACTTAGCGGATGCGATGAATTTAGCACAAGCGCTTTTATTGAATTTTGCTCATTTGGGGATAATGTATTTCCAACAAATTCAATTTTGGAGTTAAATGTTTCGGTAATTGTTCCAGTTTTATCAAAAACGATTGCTGTAATTTCGGCTAATTTTTCAACTACACTTGTATTTTTTACATAAAACTTATTTCTTCCAAAAATTCTTTGCGAATTTCCTAAAGTAAAAGGTGTTGAAAGTGCTAAAGCACACGGACATGCTATAATTAATACCGCCGTAAATGCGTTAAAAGCCAGTTTTATATCCGTAGTTACCCAATAAGCAAATGCTGTTGATGAAATTGCCAAAATTATAAAGGTAAAATATTTGCTCACAAAATTTACTGTTGTTTCAATTTTGCTTTCGTATTTTTTATCAAAAGCTGTGCTATTCCACAATTGGGTTAAATAACTTTGCGAAACTTCTTTTACGGTTTCAACTTCAATTGCTTTTCCAATTTGCTTTCCGCCAGCGTAAATCATTTCGCCATTAATTACGTCAACTGGTTGCGATTCGCCAGTAACAAAGCTGTAATCGATACTTGCTTTTTGGCTTATTAAAATTGCATCTGCTGGAATTAGCTCGTTATTTTTCACTAAAATCCGTTGCCCAACATTCAATTTATCAACTGGAATTGTGGTTTCTTTTCCATCTTTTTTAATTGTTACGGCAATTGGAAAATATGATTTGTAATTCCTTTCAAAATTCATTGCGTCATAAGTTTTGTTTTGGAAAACTTTTCCAGTAAGCAATAAAAAGACAAGTGCAGTCATTGAATCTAAATATCCAACACCACCTTCTACAAATATTTCAAAAAGTGAGCGGAAAAAGAGGACGAAAATTCCCAAACTTATTGGAACATCGATATTTACAATTTTTTTCTTTAAGCCTTTATAAGCAGAAATATAATATTCACTTGAGCTGTATAAAAACACTGGAAGCGACAAAACGAGACTAATCCAGTTAAAAACGGATTGAAATTCATATCCAACCAAATCGCTAAATGCCAAATATTCTGGAAAACTGAGTAACATAATATTTCCAAAACTAAAACCAGCGATACCTATTTTATAATAAAGTCGCTTAAATTCATTTTTTAGTTTGTCGTCCCTGTTTGTTTCCAGACTTAAATTTGGCAAATATCCAAGTGAATCTAATTGTTCCACTATTTTTTTAATAGTGGTTTCTTTTTCGCGAAATTTTACCGAAAGAGTTTTATTCAAAAAATTCACTTCGGAGTGAATAACACCGTTGTCAAATTTATAAAGATTTTCCAAAATCCAAACACACGAGCTACAATGCATTTGAGGAATGTCGAAAGTAATTGTGGTTATGTTGCCATTTGTAAATTCAATTAATTTTTGGATTAATTCGGGGTCTTCAAGAAAATCGAAATTTCTTATAATTGCATCTTTTTTCGAAATTCCTGGAGTTTCTTCAATATTATAGTAATTGCAAAGGTCGTTAGCTTCTAACATTTCGTAAACAGTTTTGCATCCGTTGCAACAAAAATATTTATCGTTTATTTTAATTTGGTCGTTAGGACACTCGAGACCGCAGTGATAACAGATTATTTTTTCTTCCACAGTTTGTATTTCTTAGTTTAAAATGAGAATTAATTTATAAAAAATTGGCTGTCTCAATTTTGCAAAATCTATTAGATTTATTCCAATAAATTGCGTTATAGCAAGCTAACTCATTTTATTTTTTCGTTAGCTTAAAATTTGTTTTTAGAGACAGCCGATAATTATTTTACTAAAATTTTAAGAGCGTTTACTAACATCCACGGCTTTCAAAATTTTTAAGTTCAAAACGATAAATCTAAAAAACTGAATAAATTTATTGTTCATTCTTTTGGCTTCTTTTTCCGAAATTTCCATAGTTTACTCCTTTTATTCAGGTATAATTTTCCAACCGATTCTTGCTCTAAGTTTGTGCATAAATGTTGTGTGAATCATTCTTTTCATCCAAGCTCCAGCCAATCCCATTTCCATGTGTGTAACAAATAAATCGCGACCGTGTTCTTTTGGATATTTTCTTTCATCTGGCACAACGGGGTACATCATAATTGTTGCTGCAGAACCATCCCACAACGAATCGCCCATTGAAGCAATACATGCGGCAGCCATTTCTGACATGCGTTCGTGGTGAGTCATTCTTCCTTTTTTAATAAGGTCAATAATGTTTTTTGCTATAATTCTGCCAATAATTCCCGAAACCATTCCAGTTCTTGGAGGTGCGGCAGCAATAACGGTTCCATTTGGCGTTTTATGTGGTTGCGAAATTGGTCCTGGAGGTGCAAAAGCAATTCCACCAGCAAAAATATTTTGATAATTTTTATTTTGATAAACAGCTGGCCAAGCATCAGGATTTGCTGCAAGAGCTGAGTATTCTAATCCATAAACTCCGTCAACGAGAATAAATCCCGCAGGATTTGCAATTTTGCCTGTAATATCTTCACCATCTTTTCCAACATATTTAAAAGGTTGACCTAAAAATTGAGGCACTAACATTGCAAAATCGTACTCCGTTTCACCAAAATTACCTTCAAAATCTTCCCAATAAATTTTCTTTTCGTCAACTTTTTTAACACCGCGTTGAACTTCAACTTTAAAATCATTTTGTTTAAAAATTGCAGTGGCAAATTCTTCGCTTGAAATAATTTCACCTTTATATTTTGCAATAATTCCGCGAACACCAAAATCGCCAAGCGCTCTCTCGTTTGAAAGATAAATCATTTCGGCATTTTGTCTAATGCCTTTTTTTAACAAATCTTTATGAATATTAGTAATATATTCAAAAGCAGCACCTTGGCAAGTTGCACCAGGATGCCCTGCTCCGATAACAATTTTCTGTTTAATACCTTTTTTTAGCTTCTCGACAACTTCGAGATATTTGTCGCGAGAAGCAATTGCATGGTCAAGCGTACAAATAGAATAAGTAAAACCATTTGGTCCAAGTCCTGGAGTTCCTTCAAAATTAAGTTTTGGTCCGGTTGCAATTACCAGATAGTCATATTCCAATTTTACAATTTCATTTGTGGAATCTTTTTCAGCAATTACAAATTGATTATCGGCATGAATTTCTGTTGCCTTTCCGTGAATTAACTTAACATTCAATTTTGAATAAACTGGTTTGAGTGGAAAAATTGTTTTTTCTGGAGCCATGTGTCCAACTCCAACCCAAACCCAAGACGGGATGTAAGAAAAATAATCTTGCCTATTAATAACAGTAATATCATGATCTTTGCCAAGTGCATCACCAAGATAAAGAGCGGTTGTGTGTCCAGCAAATCCGGCACCAATAATTACAACTTTTGCCATACAATTACCTCAACTTAATTTAGAACAAATATATTATTTATTTGAAACTTAATTCGCTTAACAAGACAAGATATATTATTTATTTTATTATGATAACTTGATTAAAATATGGAATATATTAATTAAATAAAAGAGCAATTTCATATTAATTTTTAAACGCCGTGAATTTGGTTTTTAAAACAAGAAAAGTTGTGTATTTGTGGGTTAAAAACAAAAAACCTTGCCAAATTGACAAGGTTTTTTAGTTGTTAAAAATTAAGCAAAAAATTAAACTCCAAGAGTTGTACCTTCGCCGCGTAAATCTTTAACCGCAACAATAACTCTTTCTTTCATTCCAGTTTCGGCTTTTTTTAAGTAACCGCGTGGGTCGTACATTTTTTTATTACCAACTTCACCATCAACTTTTAGAACGCCGTCATAATTTTTTAGCATATGTTCAGCAATTGGTCTTGTAAATGCGTATTGAGTATCAGTATCAACATTCATTTTTACAACACCATAATCTAAAGTTTCTCTAATTTCGGCAAGTGATGAACCACTTCCACCATGGAAAACTAAATCGAAAGAAGCAGCTTCGCCATATTTAGCAACAACAGCATCTTGTCCTTCTTTTAATATTGATGGACGTAATTTTACATTACCTGGTTTATAAACTCCGTGAACGTTTCCAAAAGTTGCTGCAAACATATATCTTCCACCTTCAACCGCTGATAAACGTTCGTAAACGTAAATCATATCTGCTGGTGTTGTGTATAATTTTTCCGCTGGAGCGTCTTCGTTGCTTACGCCATCTTCTTCGCCACCAACAACACCGGCTTCAACTTCAAGAATAATACCTAATTCTTTGCATTCTTTTAATAATTCAACTGCAACATCCATATTTTTAACTAAAGGAAGAGCTGAACCATCAAACATATGTGATTGAAACAAAGGCTTCATTCCTTTTTCAACTCTTTCGCGAGAAGCTGCTAATAATGGCTTTAAAAATGATTCAACTTTATCGGCTTGGCAATGGTCTGTGTGAAGTGCAACATTAATACCATATTTATCAGCAACAAGATGAACGTGTTGAGCTATAGAAATTGCTCCAAGAGCTGCATCTTTAATAGCTTGACCAGAAGCAAACTCGCCACCGCCTGTGCTAACTTGAATAATTCCATCTGATTTTGTTTCTGCTAACGCTTGAAGAACTGCATTTGCAGATGATTCTGAAACTACATTAATTGCTGGATATGCAAATTTGTTCTTTTTTGCATTATCAAGCATTTGACAATACTTTTCGTGACTTACAACTGGCATTTTTATCTCCTATAATTATAAATTTTCTAATTTATTTTACAATGCAAAAATAATAAATTTAAAAAGGTTCTACAATGTAGAAATCTTTTGTGAAAGAATAATGTATGTGAATGTTTATAATTATTCACAAACTACAAGTCAAATATTCAGTACATAAAATTTCTTGTTTCTTTGAGGCATTATTGGTGTTTTGTAATAAATTCGATTATTCGCATTGCTTCTTTCAGTTAAATAGGATAATTTTATTAAGTAAAAAAATAATTTTAGATTATAAATAACTTTAAGGTTGCTATGAAAATTCACGAATATCAAGCAAAAGAAATTTTAAGAAAATACAACGTTCCTGTTCCAAACGGAAAAGTTGCATACTCTGTTGAAGAAGCTGTTGAAGCAGCTAAAGAAATTGGTGGAAAAATTAGAGTTGTAAAAGCTCAAATTCATGCCGGTGGAAGAGGTTTAGGTGGTGGAGTAAAGGTTGCAAAAGGACTTCCAGAAGTTCGAAAATATGCAAAACAAATTTTAGGAATGACTTTAATTACACATCAAACTGGTCCAGAAGGAAAATTGGTAAAACGCTTGCTTATTGAAGAAGGCGTTAATATTGAAAAAGAATTGTATGTGGGCATAACTCTTGACCGCGTTAGTTCAAAAAATGTTTTTATGGTTTCTACCGAAGGCGGAATGGAAATTGAAAAAGTTGCCGCTGAATCACCAGAAAAAATTATAAAAATTGCCGTTGACCCTTCTGTCGGTTTTCAAGGCTATCAAGCAAGAGAATTAGCTTTTGGATTAGGTCTTGAAGGAATTCAATTCAAAAATGCGGTTAAGTTTTTAACAAGTTTATATAAAGCTTATGAAGAAACCGATGCCTCTATTGCCGAAATAAATCCTCTTGTGGTTACAAAAGAAGGCGATGTAATTGCCTTAGATGCAAAAATGAACTTTGATGACAATGCAATGTTTCGCCATAAAGATATTTTAGCTTATCGCGATTTAGATGAAGAAGATCCTCTTGAAATTGAAGCTTCTAAATTTAATTTAAATTACATCAAATTAGACGGAAATGTTGGCTGCATGGTAAACGGTGCCGGACTTGCAATGGCAACAATGGATATTATTAAACTTGCTGGTGGCGAACCTGCAAACTTTCTTGATGTTGGCGGAACTGCAAATAAAGAAACTGTGGCTAGTGGATTTAAGATTATTCTTACCGATCCAAAAGTTAAAGCAATTTTAATTAACATTTTTGGTGGAATTGTTAGATGCGACCGCGTTGCCCAAGGCGTTATTGATGCTGTTAATCTCGAAAAAGTTGAAGTTCCTATAATTGTCCGTCTTGATGGAACAAATGCCGAAGAAGCTGCTGTTTTATTGGCTCAATCTGGAATGAACTTTGAAGTTGCGGCAACATTAAAAGAAGCTGCCGAAAAAGTAACCGCCGTTTTGGCAAAATAATATTTGCACAAATGTTTAACAAAAAAGGTCATTCGTTTGAATGACCTTTTTGTTTTAAATCTATTGAATATATTTTAATTATTAGTCTTTATTATCGCCACGTTTTATGGTTGAAAGTTTAAGTGGGCAATATAGCGGACAGTAGTTCAAAAATCCCGTCATTAATGGAACAATTCCTACTAAGCCCCACCAATTTTGGGCATAAACTCCCCAAGCAATAATTAAAACTCCTAAAACCATTCTTAAAATTCTATCAATAGAACCAACATTCTTTTTCATACCTTTACTCCTTTTTTATTTTGGATGTACAAATCTACGTAATTATTGTTTTTTTCGAAATAGATTAATAAATCTTTCCTTTTTTAATTAAAATTGATTTATTTATTCAATTATTATCAAAAATATTTATATTTTTTAACTATAAGATTATTATTTTGATTTAAATAATTAGCCTAAATATTTTAAAACGGAGTAGAAAATGCCTGATAAAGGAAATATTGAGATAGAAATTGACGTCTCAAAGCACCCAATTCACGTAAACCATCCAACATGTTCAAAAGGACATTCACTAATTTGCCAAGATGTAAAAATTCACGATTATCCTTCGATAAAAGTAAAAGCTACTTATAAAAACAATAGTGGATTTTTATATATTGACCCAATTTATGGTAGTTTTGATAATATTATTGATGGAATGCACGTTCCAGACGGTGAAATTGTTGAGTTATTCTGTCCAGAATGTAACGAAAATTTGAAAGCAACTAACGATTCTTGCCAAGTTTGCTTATCACCAATGTTTTTATTCCATTTACCAAACAATGGAATAGTTGAAGGTTGCCTTAAAAAAGGCTGTATGTTTCACAAATTAAAAATTGTTGACGCAGAAGAACAAATTGCACGTTTGTTTGAGGATAGATTATTGCTTTAATTTTTTTAATTCTTGGGTGCTAAATTTGCACCCAAGAATTGTAAAAAGTTGATTATAAATCGGAAATTGAATCAATTCCTTCTGGTGGTGGAAGAAAAAATCTTATTTGTTTAACTTCGCCACTTTTCATTACAACTCTATCAACATTCTTTTTTATTAAAATGGAATGTTCAATAAACAAATCGTCATCAATAATACTTCCAAACAAATAGCTTGTACCTTTAATTGTTACATTATTTCCAATAATTAGAGGAAATTCGTCACTTCCAGTCATATTTACACTTGATTCAATGCGAGTATTTTTGCCAATTTTTATGTTTCCTTTTATAATATCTCCCCAAAGAATTTCGGAATTTTCGCCAATAACCATTGTTTGATTTTTGAAAGTTGATAAATGTGCATTTTCCGAAATTGACACATTTTCGCCTAAATGAATATTCCCTTTTAGGTAAACATTTTTTAAAAGAGTTAAATTGTAGTTTATTTTAACTCCAGCACCAAGATAAACGCCTTTTCCAATTTTAATATCTAGCGGACGACCTTTTTTATCAAGCTCAATTATATCATTTACAACATCTTCAAATATAAAAAAGTCGTCAGGAGCTTCAATTTCAATTATATCTTTAATTTGCTCATAGGTTTGCTTGCGAGCAATACTTTCCATTTCGAGTAGGACGGATTTGTTATTAAATCCCATCAAAACATGTTGCGAATGAGGATGAACAGCACGCACTGTTAATCCGTTATTATTAAAAATGGAAATTAAATCAGTAATATAAATTTCGCTTTGGGCATTATTGCTTTTTATCTCGTTCAATAATTTTTTTAGATGTTTATAATCAACAGCATAAACACCCGAATTGAATTCGTTATTTTCAATTAGCTCGTTTTTTGTGAAGCTATATTTTTTGTCGTGAAAAGTTGTAATATAATCTTCATTTTCATTTAGACGCAAAATATCTTTATGCTCAATAATTTCAATAACTTTGCCAAAATCATCGTTGGATGGACTTCCATTTACATCAAATTCTTTAACTCTTACTATTCTTCCATAGGCATTATCTTTGGAATTTCCTTCGAAAAGTCCAGTTAAAACCATCATATCTGCAGAAGATGCTACAAAATTTTTCTTAAATTCGGCAATACTTTCGCTATCAATCAAACCCATATCGCCAGGAAGTATGTAAATAATTCCATCATAATCTTTTTCAATTTTTTCAACTGCAACTTGAACGGCGTGACCAGTTCCATTTTGTTCGGCTTGATATGCAAATATTGTGTGTGGATTATCGGCAATTGCTTCAATTACATCAGCCGCTTTTATTCCAACAACTATTATTGAATTAACATTTTGCAAACCTTTTCTACACGCATCGGCAACTCGTTCAACTGTTGGTTTTTCCAAAATTTTGTGCAACATTTTTGAAGTTTGCGATTTTATTCTTTTTCCATGACCCGCAGCCAAAATAATGGCGGTTTCTTTAATTTTATAATCAAATTCACATTTTTGATTTTCAATTAGCGTATAAATATCATTTTTATTTTCCATAAACTCACTTTGTTTTAATTATTTTGATATTCAAGTTAATAATTTAGTTACAATTTTGTATAATTGAATGTTATATAAAATAATTTGTAAAACAACTTTTTAAGATTATGAAACGCTTATTTTTAATTTTTCCACTACTTTTATCTCTTTCAACAGTAATTTTTGCACAAGAATCCGGAATTGGTGCGGGTATAATGCTTGGCGAACCATCTGGTTTAAGCGGTAAATATTGGTTGGATGAATCAACTGCTGCCGATTTTGGAATTGCTGCCGGTTTGTTTGGCGAAAGTGCTGGATTTTCGCTCCACGCAGATTATTTATATCAAAACAAAAATTTAATTGAATGGAAATATAAATTACCAGTTTATTATGGATTTGGCGTTAGAATGAGATTTCCTTCTGGCGACCAATTTAATTTTGGCGTAAGAGGCGTTGTTGGCGTTTTACTTTATTTAAAAGAATATCCAATGGATGTATTTTTTGAAATGGCACCATCTTTTAGGCTGCTTCCAACAACTGGATTAAACTTAGATTTAGCAATTGGAAGTAGATATTATTTTACTATTTAACTTCCGTTTTACTTGGAAGTGTAAAAATAAACTTACTGCCTTTTCCTTCTTGGCTTTCAATCCAAATTTTTCCATTGTGTTTTTCAACAAACTCTTTGCAAAGAATTAGCCCAAGTCCAGTACCTTTTTCGCCATTTACATTTGTTTCAATGTATTTTTTATCAATTCTTAAGAGCTTTTTAATATTTTCTTTGCTAATTCCAATTCCATTATCAGTTACCGAAATAAAAATTTCTTCGTCATTGCTTTTAGCCTCAATTGTAACTTTGCCATTTTTGTTTGTAAAGTTTATTGCATTTGAAACCAAATTTCGCAAAATGGTTTTAACCATATTGGAATCGCAGAAAATCTTTTCATTTACTTTAATTTTGTTTACTAAACTAACGCTATTTTGTTCAGCTTTTGCTCTATAAAGATAAGTAACTTCGGCTGCAATTTCGTAAAGTTCACATTCTGTTGGATTGAATTCCATTTCACCTTGCTGAATTCGTGCCCAACTTAAAAGATTTTCCAAAAAAGTGTACAATTTTTTAGAGCTTTCGTGAAGCATTTGGGCTGTTTCTAACTTTTTTTGCTCAGAATCGGTGTTTTCGGAATCGGCTAAAATTTTACTTAAGCCCATAACAGAGAAAAAGCTGTTTTTCAAATCGTGAGAAATTATTGAAAAAAATCTGTCTTTACTTGCATTTAGCTGCTTTAACTTTTCTTCCGATTCGGCAAGTTTATTAGAAATGCTCACTAAATCCTTTGCGTTTTGTTCCAATATTCCAAAACCTTCGTCAAGAGTAATATCTTCTTTAGGATTAAGCAGTGAAAATATTGGAATTTCGGGTTTCGTTTCCACAACTTTTACTTCGTCTTTTTCGGGCATTTCGTGGATAATTAAGTAAATAAAATTTCTATCCTTAATTGATAACGAAGTTGAACGAATCATTACAGATTTTACTTCACCTTTTGAGTTTTTTTGCTTGCTTTCAAAATAATCACGACCCATTTCTTGCGAACGAACATACTCTTCTTTCACTTCATCTTCTTTCAGAACATTTATTTCGTAAATCTCTTTATTATGCAATTCACTTTCGCTATAACCATAAAAATTTTGTGCATATTCATTGCTATTAACAATTTTATCTGTTTTTACATCCACAAGCAATTTTATGGCATTATTGTTTTTAATAATTCTATCAAAAAACTTTTCTGTTTTGGAAAGTTGTGCCGAGTTATATTCGCCCTTTGCATGTTTTGCAAACTCATTTTTAATAATTTTTATTTCGTGTGCTGAAAATTCGTTCATATTCGTAATAATTTGGTTTTTAATATTTTATAATGTTAACCAACAAAAATATATAACATCACGCAATTTTAGAACTTAAATTTTCTGTTTTTTATATTTTATTAAATTTAGTTTTTTTACTTTGGGGATTTGTCCGAAGCTTCACTTTTTGCTTTCCCATGGGTTTAGCATTTGCTCGAAGCTCAACCTTTTGGTTAGGCGAGCAATTATCATTAAACGGAATAATTGCTCTGTATCAGCAACATCGGTTATTCGCATTTTACCATCAACGGCAAGCATTTTCAAACCGTGAATATTAGTCACGGTTTCATTTCCTTCTTGTTTTAGTCTTTGCTTAAGTTTTCGCCAATATGCTGTTGCGTCAACGCTATCTGTTAAAACACCAATTACATCAACAATGGAGAAATACCATTTTTCGGCGTCGTCATTCCAAATGCTTCTTACTTGTTTTTGTTCAAATAGCTTTATGGCTGCATTTTTTGTCATAGTTTATTGCTCTTTATTAAGTAAAAATATTTAATTGCACAAATTTCTTATTTGCAGATAAAATCCGCAGAATAATGAGTAGAAAAATTGACAGATAACAATTATTAGGCTTTGGAGTATTATCGCTTAAGTTCATTAGTCCAACTATCATCTGTCTAAAAAACTTGCAATCTATTCACACAATTTTGGGTTAATAATTTGGGGAAGCAAGGTAGAGTAATTAATTAACCTCATTTACTATAAAAATATTAGTAAAAGTTAAACAGAAAAATTGCTTAACGCAAGCCATAACACTAAGTTATTCATAAAATTTTGCAAAGGTAATAACATTAAAAAAGCCCCGAATTTGGGGCTTTTTTGTTTTAACTAATCTTTTATTCTTTCAATTGAAGAAAGGGCTAACTTGCCAATTTCATGGTCGGGATGTTTTTCTGATAAAGTTTTCCAGACTTTTCTGGCACCTTCTTTGTCGCCTTTTGATACTTTTATAACGCCAAGATTATATTGTGCCTCAATGTTGTTTTTATCAAGAGCAATAATTTTCATTGTTACTGCTTCTGCCATTTGATAGTTTTGGCTGTTAAAATACGCCAAACCTTCGGCGAGAAGAATATCGACTCTATTAGGATTTATAGCAAGAATTTTCTCGTATAATTCGAGTGCTTTTTCGGTTTGGTGCGACATTCCAAGCAAAAGTGCATAGCTTTTCATTGCCGATGTATCTTTTGGATTTGCATCAAATTCGGCTTTTGCTTCTTCCAACTTTGTCCAAAAATCGGCTTTTACATTACTTTTTGAAGGAGCGCCTTCACCCATTCCACTATGAATTGAATCATTTGGCATTCCCATTTCGGAATTTGGAGTTGAAACTTCTGTCATTTTTTCGCTATTTCCTGTGCTTGTAAAAACTATTGCAGCAATAATTATTACAAAAATAACTCCATACATATATAAAGGTTTAATTTTCATTTTCATTCCACATTTTTATAAAATTTACATTCAAAATTTATTATAATAAATAAACAAAAAACAGAGCAATTATCTATTTAAATGCAACTTGACAAAAATGTTATAAATAATCTACTTTAATTTTGACTGAATTAAATGTTTTCCGCTAAGTAATTCTATTTATACATAAATTTGGTTTAATAAATTTGAATTTTTCGCATTTTTCATTCATCAAAAGATAAATAATGACACGACAAAAACTATATCTCGCAATTGCATCTATTTTGTTTCTAAATTCGCACATTTTTACGCAAAATGTAAATTCACAACTGTTTATAAATGAGTTTATGGCATCAAATTCCAGCACAATTGCGGATAGCGATTTTAATCTATTTTCTGATTGGATAGAAATTTATAACGCAAGCGATACTGCAATTAATCTGTTTGGGTATTATTTAACTGACGATTTTTCCAATAAAACCAAATGGCAAATAAATGTTGAAGCTATTATTCAGCCAAATGGTTTTCTCGTATTTTGGGCGGATGATAGTGTTAAAGGATTTCACACAAACTTTAAACTTTCGGCAAATAGTGGCTCAATTGCACTGCTTTCGCACGATTCAATTTTTGTTGACAGCATTAGCTATTTGTCGCAAACAAAAGATATTTCTTTTGGAAGATTTCCAGATGGAACTGCAAATTGGAATGCATTTGAAATTCCAACACCAAATGACGTTAACAATATTGAAAATGCAAAAACTAAACTTTCCAACCCAATATTTTCACTGCAAAGTGGATTTTTTTCTAATCCTCAAATTTTGGAACTTTCATCGGCGCTTGATTCTGTAAATATTTTTTTCACCACAAACGGTTCAATTCCAACAGAAAATGACTCAATTTATAACGCTCCAATCACTATTTCCAAAACCACTGTAATAAGAGCAATTAGTTTTAGAAACAACTTTTTGCCAAGCGAGGTTGTAACAAATTCGTATTTTATTGATGAACACATTGTCCTTCCAGTTTTTTCAATTTCAACAAATCCCGAAAACTTTTTTAGCGATTCGAGCGGAATTTATGTTGAAGGCACAAATGGAATTGAAGGAAATTGCTCCACAAGACCGCGAAATTGGAACCAAGATTGGGAGCGACCAATTAGTCTTGAGTTTTTTGAAGCCGATAAAAATCTACAATTTAATATAAATGCTGGCATCAAAATAAATGGTGGATGTAGCCGACTTTATAATCAAAAATCGTTAGCCATTTTTATGCGTAACGAATATGGTTTGGGAAAATTGGATTATCAGCTCTTCCCAAATATGCCAATTTATGAATTTAACAATTTCATTTTACGAAGTTCGGCTCAGGATTGGTATCGCACAATGTTCCGCGATGGAATGATTCAAACATTAATTAGAGATGGAATGGACATTGATTGCCAGGCATATCGTCCTTCGGTTGTGTTTATAAATGGCGAATATTGGGGAATTCACAACATTCGCGAAAAATTGAACGAGCATTATTTAGAATCGCATCACGGAATTGACCCAGACAATGTTGATATTATCGAAATTAGCAAAGATGTGTTTGTTAATAATGGCGATAGAATTGAATATGATAATTTGATTAATTTTGTTTCCACTAACAATATGAAACTTGAAGAAAGCTATAATTATATAAAATCAATTGTGGATATTGACGAATATATAAACTATCAAATTGCCGAAATTTATGCTGCAAATGCCGATTGGCCCGGGAGTAATTCCAAACTTTGGCGACCCAAAACCGCAAACGGCAAATGGCGTTGGATGATTTACGATTTGGATTTCGGCTTTGGTGGAAATTCGCAAGGACAGTATTTTAGCAACACTTTGGAATTGGCAACTGCTACAAATGGAGAAGATTGGCCAAATCCACCATGGTCAACCTTGCTTTTAAGAAAATTGCTTGAAAATGACAGTTTCAAAAATGAGTTTATTCAACGCTTTGCGGTTCAAATGAACACGACTTTTGATGTTTCGCGAGTTCTAAATTTGATTGATTCGCTGCAAACAAACATTGCCGATGAAATTCCTCGTCACAAAGAGCGTTGGATAAAATCAATTTCCTACGGCGAATGGAATGATTTGGTAGAAATTATGCGCGAGTTTGCCCGCGAACGTCCTAATTATGTTAGTCAGCATTTTAAGGACAAATTTAATCTTAGCGGAATGGCTTCTTTGACAATTAATAACGACAATCCTTTGGCTGGAAAAGTAATTATACACAAATACGAAGTGCTTCAAAATAATTTCCAAATGACTTTGTTTAAAGATATTCCCATAACGCTCGAAGCTGTTTCAATGCCAGGTTATCGTTTTGTTGGTTGGCAAGGTTTAATAAATGATTCATTATCGCAAATTTCGTTCAATTTGAAAGAGAATTCAGAGATTTATGCAATTTTTGAAAAAGACATTTTGAAAGCTGACAACATTGTAATTAACGAAATTAATTATAACTCTTCTCCAAGTTTTGATACTGATGATTGGATTGAACTTTTTAACTACACCGATAGCACTATTAATTTATCAAATTGGGTTTTTAGGGACGAAGATGATTTGCACAATTTCGTAATTCCCGAAAATACTTTTCTTGAAAAAGGCGATTACTTGGTTTTGTGCAAAGATACTTTGTTATTCAACTCGTTTTTCCCAAACATTAAAAAAATTGTTGGAAATTTTAATTTTGGATTGAACGGAAGTGGCGAGTTAATCCGATTATTTGATAATAAGTTAAACATTATTGATTCGCTAACTTATGATGACAATCCGCCATGGCAAACTTCTCCCGATGGAAATGGAGCAACGTTGGAATTGCTGCATCCAAAATTTGATAATTCATTAGCTCAAAATTGGGCTGCATCTGTTAATTTTGGTTCGCCTGGTAAAATAAATAGCGTTTATACCAAAGTACCCCAAAATGACGATTTGATTCCAACAGAAATGAAACTTGAACAGAATTATCCAAATCCGTTTAATCCCAGTACGGTGATTAGATATTCGATACCAACAGACGTGAAAGGTGAGAAGCAAGAAGTGAGACTAATAGTTTTTGATGTTCTTGGAAATGAAGTTGCAACATTGGTAAACGAAAATCAAAAGGCTGGCAGTTATGAAGTAAGATTTGATGCTTCCAATTTAGCAAGTGGAGTTTATGTTTACCAATTGCAAAGTGGTGTTTTTTTTATATCAAAAAAAATGCTTTTGATTAAATAGCTTAATTGAAAATCGGATAAAAAATTGCCCATTAAATCTATGTTCTATTTACTCTTTAAGTTGTTTTGTTAGTCCTACTTAGTTAAATTTGGGAGTAATTGTTAACGTTTTTATCATAAATTGATGTAAGATAGAAATTCCAATCTGAGTGAATTTTTGTCTTTATGTAATCAAGCAAAGGGTGTGTTTTGCTAACATTTTTTCTGTATTGTTTCCTAGTTATGCATTTACAATTTGGGAAATAATCGTTTTTGCTTAGTTGCTCACATTAATATTGCTAAATAAAAGGAAAAAATACATTTGAAAAAAATAATCTCAGTTGTAGGTGCAAGACCAAACTTTATGAAAGTCGCACCAATTCATAAGTCTTTAAAGAAATATGAAGATAAAATAACCCATTTAATTTGTCACACAGGGCAACATTATGACGAAAAAATGAGCAAAGTGTTTTTTGAGGATTTAGAACTTCCGCAGCCAGATTTTTATCTCGGTGTTGGAAGTGGCTCGCATGCAGAGCAAACGGCAAATGTTATGATTGAGTTTGAGAAAATCCTTATAAACGAAAAGCCCGATTTAGTCCTAGTTGTGGGCGATGTAAATTCGACAATTGCTTGTAGCTTAACGGCAAAAAAACTCCACATAAAAGTCGTTCACGTAGAAGCTGGTTTGCGAAGTTTTGATATGGAAATGCCTGAAGAAATAAATAGAATTTTAACAGATAGAATTTCGGATTTTCTTTTTGTAACTGAAAAAAGTGGTTTGGAAAACCTTAAAAATGAAGGTGTTGATGATTCAAAAGTTTTCTTTGTTGGAAATGTGATGATTGACTCGCTTGTTCATTACCAACCCAAAATTGATAAATCAAGCATTCTAGAACACCTTAACCTTTCTCCTTCTAACTTTTGCCTTGTTACTCTTCACCGTCCAAGCAATGTTGACACAAAAGATTCGTTGGAAAAATTAGTCAATTTTCTAAATATACTTGCAAAAGAACGTAAAGTTGTTTTTCCAATTCATCCAAGGACAAAAAGCAATTTAGAAAAATATGCTCTCATCCAAACATTGAGCGATGCAATAATTCTTTCGGAGCCAATTGGATATATCGATTTTCAAGCGTTGACTAAAAATGCCGAGTTGATTGTAACTGATAGTGGTGGAATTCAAGAGGAATCAACATATTTAGGAGTTCAATGTATTACACTTAGAACTTCAACCGAGCGACCAAGTACTGTTGATGTTGGAACAAACCAATTGATTGGAATTGATTTGGAAAAAGCAGAAATAGCTTGCTTAAATGTTCTTGCTGGGAATAAAAAAGCTGGAACAATTCCAGAGCTTTGGGACGGAAATGCGGCGGTGAGAATTGCAGAAATATTATATAAAGAATTAATTTGAAACTAAAATTAAATTGTTGAATGGTTAAATTGCTAAATTGTTGAAAGACTGAGCACTTGATACTTGCATCCAACATCTTTTGTCTTATGTCTTTATACCTGATACTAAAATATTATTTGTAAAGGAAATACTAAAATGAAAATACTAATCACTGGCGGAGCGGGATTTATTGGCTCTCACGTTGTGCGATTGTTTGTGAACAAATATCCAAACTACGAAATATTTAATTTGGACAAATTAACTTACGCTGGAAATCTCGAAAACTTAAAAGATATTGAGGGAAAATCAAATTACACGTTTATTCACGGTGATATTGTTGATGGCGAGTTTATCCAAAATCTTTTTAATGAACATAAATTTAATGGCGTTATTCATCTCGCTGCAGAATCGCATGTTGATAGGTCAATTTCAAATCCTATGGAGTTTATTCAAACAAACATTGTTGGAACTGTAAATTTACTAAACGCTGCAAAGGCAATCTGGAAGGATAATTTTGAAAACAAACTATTCTATCATATTTCCACCGACGAAGTATATGGCTCGCTAAGTGACGAAGGCTTTTTTACCGAAGAAACACCATATTCTCCACATAGTCCATATTCAGCTTCAAAAGCAAGTTCCGACCATTTGGTTCGTGCTTATAACGACACATTCGGTTTGCCAACAGTAATTTCAAATTGTTCAAATAATTACGGACAAAATCAATTTCCAGAAAAACTAATTCCATTATTTATAAATAACATAATCAATAAAAAATCGCTTCCAGTTTATGGAAAAGGAATAAACGTCCGCGATTGGCTTTATGTTGTTGACCATGCAACCGCAATAGATGTTATTTTCCACAAAGGAAGGGTTGGTGAAACATATAATATTGGCGGAAATAATGAATGGAAAAACATTGATTTAATAAAAGTTCTTTGCAAAGTAATGGATAAAAAACTCGGTCGCGAAGTTGGTGAATCTGAAAAACTGATAACCTACATTGTAGATAGAGCTGGCCACGATTTACGATACGCAATAGATTCAAGCAAGCTACAAAAAGAACTAGGCTGGAAACCATCACTACAGTTTGAAGAAGGCTTAGAAAAAACAGTCGATTGGTATTTGGCAAACACCGAATGGCTAAACAACGTTACTAGTGGTGCTTATAAAGAGTACTATGAAAAACAGTACAAATAAGTTGAAAGCTCAAAGGTGAAAGGAAAAGATAAGTTATCACAAAACACATGTTGCATTATTAGAGAATGATATGAAAGATAATAATTTGGTTGATAGACTTTTTGATTTTTCGGTAAATGTTATTAAATTTTTACGTACAATTGAAAACAATGGCGAAACACGTATTTTAAAATATCAATTAACTAAATCGAGCTCATCATCGGGGGCAAATTATGAAGAAGCACAAGGAGCAATGTCTAAACCAGATTTTAATAGTAAAGTCAGCATTGCATTAAAAGAAATGAGAGAGAGTAATTATTGGTTGAGGTTGCTTTATGCATTAGAGCATGGTGACAAAAATATGTGTAAGCTCTATGTTCAAGAATCGTTGGAATTAAAGAACATTCTTGGGGCAATATATTCAAAAGTATCAAAATCCATAAACCAGAAAAAACAATAGACGGGGTTATTGATATGCTACTGAGCAAAAAGTTTTATTATAGTTGTTTTAGTATTCAAAACATCTGCCCTTCCAAGGGAAGGCACTTTGAGCTTTGTCCTTTTAACTTTATACTTGCAAACCGGAGGTTTGAATGAAAGGTATTATTCTCGCTGGAGGTTCCGGCACAAGACTTTATCCGCTTACAAAAACAGTTAGTAAGCAATTGCTTCCAATTTTTGATAAGCCACTCATCTATTATCCATTGTCAGTTCTGATGCTTTCGGGAATTAGGGAAATATTAATAATTTCCACACCGCAAGATTTACCACGTTTTAAGGAGCTATTCGGCGATGGAAGTCAAATTGGCTTAAAGCTGGAATACGCTGAGCAACCAAGTCCCGATGGATTGGCACAAGCATTTATTATCGGGGAAGAGTTTATTGGCAATGATGATGTTGCTTTGGTTCTTGGTGATAATATTTTTTATGGTCATGGACTTACGGGCATGCTAACCCGAAGCGTTGAAACAGTTAAAAACGAACGCAATGCTGTCGTTTTTGGATATTATGTTAACGACCCCGAAAGATATGGTGTTGTTGAGTTTGATGAAACGGGAAAGGTTTTATCCATTGAAGAAAAGCCAGAGAAACCTAAAAGTCATCATGCTGTTGTTGGACTTTATTACTACACAAACGAAGTAATTGAAATAGCAAAAAACGTAAAACCATCCGCGCGTGGTGAGTTAGAAATAACTTCGGTAAATAATGAATTTCTAAATTTGAACAGATTAAAGGTCGAGCTTTTTGGTCGTGGACAAGCTTGGTTTGATACTGGCACGTTTGAGTCTATGCAAGAAGCATCTAGCTTTATCGAAACAATTCAGAAGCGACAAGGCTTGCAAATAGCATGTATTGAAGAAATTGCATTCCAAAAAGGATGGATTTCGAAAGAAGAATTACAAGCACAAGCTGAGATTTATAAAAAGAATAGTTATGGAAAATATTTACTTGGTTTAATTAAATGATAAAAAAATCGCTAAAACTCGTATTGTTGTTCAGCTCTTTTCTTTTTGTTGGTTGGGGAAATGTTGGGCATTACAAAATATCTTCAAATGCTACAAATTTCTTTCATCCGCAAATGAGCGATTTTTTATTTTGGAAGGATTATCTTGCTACTCATGCTTCCGATGCTGATTATCGCAAAGGCGATGACCCAACAGAAGGGGCAAAACACTATATAGATATTGATAATTATTCTTCATTTGTAAATTATGGTAGAATTGCAAATACTCTCGATTCGGTTATTGCTCTTTATGGTTCATCGTTTGTTTATGAACAGGGCGTTTTGCCTTGGGCTACAGTTACAACACTGGACTCAATGACGGCTGCATTTGCTAGAAGAGATTTTGACAAAGCCATGTATTTTGCCGCCGATATTGGTCATTATGTTGGTGATGGACATATGCCTCTTCACATTACACGCAATTACAACGGACAGTTTACAAATCAGTATGGCGTCCACTCTCGCTACGAATCAACTATGATTGGAAAATATTCTTCGCAGATAGCCTATGGCGGTGACTCTGTTCATTATGTAAGCAATACTACCGCTTATATTTTCCAATATTTATATGATAATTATCGTTATGTTGATTCCATTCTCATAGCGGATAAAGATGCAAAAGCTTTTGCTGGAAGTACTTCAAGTGATTTGTTCTATCAAAAATTTTGGGAATATTCTAATAAGTTTACGACTATATTGTTCCAAAATGCTTCAAAAGCAATGGCAGAATTAATATACACTTCGTGGGTAAATGCTGGCAGTCCTGAATTATATCCTTCAGCAGTTGAGGATGAAACTTTAATTTTTGATTATTCATTAAGTCAAAATTATCCAAATCCATTTAATCCAACAACCACTATTAAATATTCAATTCCGAATAATGATAATGCAAATGTGAAAATTGTTGTTTATGATATTGTTGGAAACGAAGTTGCGGTTTTAATAAATGAAGAGAAAAGTGCTGGTAATTATGAAGTGAATTTTAGTGCAAGCAGTTTAAGTTCTGGTATTTATATTTATCAGTTGCAAAGTGGTGGGTTTTTAACATCAAAGAAAATGACTTTATTGAAATAGAATTAATGGTTTTAACGTTGAGTGAACATTCAGTTTAACTCCGTTGGGAGTAGTAATTTTTTCGGAGTGTGGCTTTCATGACACAAAAGACAAGAGCAACTCACCCTAAATCCCTCTCTAAAAAATAGAGGGACTTGTTTTTCTTTCACACACAGAATGCTATTCTGTGCTACGAATTTTATTTGTATAATCTGCGAAAATCATAAAAATCTTAATAATCTGCGTTCCTATTTTCTGTTAAACCTGTCCGCCGTCTTGTTGGGTGGATCCGCGCTTGCACTGAGCTTTCCGAAGTGTGCTTTTTTTTAAAACTTGCCACTAAAGCTAAAAAAGGAACTCGTTTACCCTAATGTCCACATAGGGGCAAGCTGCTCCGATGGAGCTTTGGAACATATCTTTTTTTGTTGGGTTACCATAAATTTATATAGCTTCTCTAGAGCTAAAATAATACGCACACATACGTTATTTCAGCGTGTTGTTTATAAAAGTATTTCAACACCTTTTTCTCTAATAAGACTTATTAATGGAGAATTATTTACTTCCATAAATTTATCATATCCAATTAAAAAAGGTTCAATTTTTGTGTCTATTTTCCGAGTAAGTTTCCAACTTTTCCCTACAATAAGGTCATTCTCCGCATCTTCATTATTTGTAACAATCATTATATCAATATCACTATTTTTTGTTGCCATGCCTGTGGAATGACTTCCAAATAAAAACGCCCTTTCTACAGAAATTCCTTCCATTTGCAAAAGAGAAATATATTTTTTTAATAACATTATAATTTTTTTATTAACCACTCTAGCAACTCTTTAGTTTTGATTAAATATTCTTGGACTTTTTCCTTGCTTGGTATTTGGGGATTATAATCCGGGTACCTTCCTTGTAATTGATACTTCATAAGTATACCAAGAAATATGTCGTTATCATTTTCAAATTCTATTTTGGCTTTTTCAGAAAGCAATATTAGATTATGACTTTTGCTTGCAATTTCTTTGGTTGTTTTTACAACATGAGCTTTTATTGCCTTTTCAATTACTAAGTGGGCAAAAAACAATCCATGCAACAAACGATTCTTTTCAATTAGAATCTCTGCTGTTAACATGTCATCTTTTGCACCATTTATCCAATATTCTATTTGATTTTGAATATTCATCATATATTAAATGCCAACATAAACAATGGTCTTATTTTGGATTAAAGTTCTATTTTATTAATTAAATATTATAAAATGTAATCTATTTATTCATATTTAGCAAGTGCCATTTATAAAGGCTACGTTTATGTTTGTAATTATTTTCCGATGATGTTTATCGGAAGTGAGAGCTCTGTAAAGGCAACTCACCCTAAATCCCTCTCTCAAAAATAGAGGGACTTGTTTTTTGCCAAGGCGTATTACCTTAAAATGGATTCCATGTAAAAGCTTTACGGAGTAAAAAGACAAAAGATGTGAAACGCAAGATAAAAGATAAGAGTCATACACCCTAGATCCCTTCTTAGACTTAAAAATAGAGGGACTTATTTTTTTTCTACGCACAAACACAGAATGCAATTCTGTGCTGCTAAAATTTTCTGTTCCTATCTGCTTTCTCTGTTCAACCTGTCCGCCGTCTTGTTGGGTGGATCCGCGTGCTATTTGTCAATTAGCTCTTCTCATTAAAAGCCATTCTTTAAAGAAAGGGTCTTCAATTTCGTATGATGAATTTATTTTAACAACAAATCCATTTTGTATTAGTTTTTTTAACGAACTAAAAACCGTACTTGACGCACCTAACATATACTTGGTTCTTGTTTCATCAGTTAATGGAGATTTTCTTTCATACGCTAATGCAATAATAATCTTCATTTCGGTTTTATTTAATAAACCCCAAAGTCTTTCATAATCATTATCGTGGGTAATTACCGAATTTAATATAACCACTTTGATATCTTCACTGTTGTTTTTAATTAAATTTTCCCAAACATTAAAAGCTAATTGCTGAGTATAATAAGGATGCAGTTTGGTAAATTCCAAAATTTCTTTACTTAAACCACTACTGTTATTTTTAATTTTTTCAAAACGTTCTGTCAGAAAATTTAAGAACTCTTCATAAGGTATTTTGTCAAGCTGCATTAAATATCCAAAATGATAAAAAGGAGATTTTTTTTTTTCGAATATCTCTTTCATCAATGATTCTTGACTTCCTAGCATGACATAATTTACCATTTTATGGTATTGTAATATTGCTCTTAATTTTTTATCAAGATTTTTGTCTATTTTATTTATCTCTTGAAATTCATCAAATATCACTACTATCTTTTTTTCCTTTGTGCTTAACTTTTCAATTAAATTTAGTGCGTCTTCTAGTATAACTGAACTCGACATTGTTGGATTAAATGAAAAATCGACTTCATTTGATAAAGGATTAAGAGAAATATTAGGAATTATTCTAAAACTCTTAAAAAAATGTTTTATTTTTTCGAATGGATAGTATTTAAGTGTTTTTTGAAGCAACTGTGAAGTAAAATCTTCAATGTTTGTTATAAGCTGTAAATCCAAAAAAATGGATGGACGCTCCAATGTCTTTATTGCTTTGCTTATTAAACTGGTTTTTCCATATCTACGAGGACTTATTAGTATTAAATGATTTTCACTTGATAAAATTGAATGTATTTTACCTATCTCTTCTTTTCGATTTGTGAAGAATTCATCATCTACTACTGTGCCAAACTTAAAAGGATTCGTGTTCATATCTTGCGATTATTTTCGTTGCGATTATTCTCGGACTAAAAATACGCTTTTGTTTAATAGATAGCAAACTAATAAACGCTTTATTCGGGGTCATATTTTTCTACTTTTAGAAGGTGTTCAATCCAAAATGAATAACTTAAACCAAACTACGATTTTCACTTTAATTCAGTTCTTATCTGTTATTATTTTTCAATCCGCGTGTCGTTTTTAACACCGTTAGTAGTGGTATTTTTTTCAGAGCGTTTCAGACAAACCACAAAAATAAGAGCAACTCACCCTAAATCCCTCTCTTAAAAATAGAGGGACTTGTTTTTTGCCAAGACGTATTACATTAAAATGGATTCCGTATAAAAGATTCACGGAATGACAAAATGCTATTATAATTTCGCTCCTCTGGAGCTTTTACGGGAAACGACTAATGCTGTTTTGCTATTATGATGTCGCACCGAGGGTGCTTAAATACAATTCTGTTTTTAATTCTGCAAAAACACAGAATACAATTCTGTGCTACAAAAACATTCCGTTCCTATCTGTTATTTCTCCCGATTTAAGATCGGGACAAGCTGTTAAACCCGCGTGCTATTTTTTACGAACCTACCACAAAAGCAAAAAAAAAGCACAGAAGGCTATTCTGTGCTACAAATGTGAAATATTAATTTCTGTTATTATCTATCCGCGTTCTATTTTTTAATGCTATCTGCGTAAATCATAAAAATCCTAGTAATCTGCGTTCCTATTATTTTTTTAAAACCCATAGTTTAGCGACATAAAAAATTCGTTTCTGCGTGTGTCAACAAATGCCCCATTTTCTTGTTCAGTGGAAGTTAGAAAGGATTGGTATGATGCCCTAATCAGCACATCGTGTATGGGTTCGTAGCTAATTCCTAGGCCCCAATTACTATAATGAGTGTTAAGTCCCCAAAGAAAAACGTGCTTCTCTTGGTATCGTGGTTCATCAGCGGATTCTCTTTCGCCACGTCGCACATAGCTATACCAAAGTTTAGCATTTAATCCGCGAAGAATAGTCTTGTTTGTCGAGAGATAAAATTGACCGGCATTACTACCTATCCAATGACCTAGTTGATAGTTATAGTTTGAGTACATTTGTGCATCATCGCGATGAAAATATACGAATGGATCCAATTTGGAATATTCCATATTGATTTGTAAATCATCAACATATGGATTAGCAATGCTGGCGCCAATTGTATAGGCAACGGCTTTTGGTCCTGGTGTTCCGGCAAGCATAGTTTGTACAGAGAATTCATCAATATAAACAGAGCCGTAAAATCGAGTATTTATTTTGGAGTAGTTATACCAAAACGATCCAAAAAGTTGAGCATTTCCGGCGGCATTATCTGGAACTGTTAAATAATGGTCTGCTAATCTAAAAAAGAGAACCGGAATTAAATATATTGGCTCAAAACTATCGCTATATACAACGGACTCTCCAATGGATATATTGAGTGAATTTAATGGTGTAAATGAAAACATGTGAGCAACATAATACTTTGGTATGTGTTTAAAAGTTTCCCATCCGCTCTCATTATATCTAATTGTGGATGAATCAATAACTTGCGAGTTTAACCAGCCATAAACGTACGAGAAGCGAAACCACTCAACGGGATTAGCCTCCAATTTTATATGAGGAAAAGATGGGGCTTTATTTCCAAGAATTATATTTCCTTGAGTTCCCTCACCATAATAAATATAATCTTTTCCCAAAGTAAGAGAAGCCCAATCGTTTGAAAAAGTTAAATTTGCATTAACTTCATCAAACTCCATGCTTCCATCCTCTCTAGAAACTTTAAAGGAATAGCCAGTTTTAGGTGAAAAGGCTCTAGTTCTATCAACATTTCCATCTACGCTATTGTCTCTAAAATTAAGTTCAAATCCTATAAAATCTGATATAGAGCCATACAAATTAAGCCCATTCCAGAAATGTGTTGAATTTATGTTATCAGACAAAGCACTGCTGTATCCATAAATTGGATCTAACTTAAACGTAAATGATTCGTTTTTATAGTCGAACAAGTGAAATCTTCCAGCGTTATTAAATCCAACATGATTCCAGATATTGTAATTGTCCATATCAGATTTAGGTAATTGACTAATATCAAAACCCAAATTAATCAATTCATTTGAAAAATCTCGCATATAGAAAAATAGTTCATCTTCTTCAATTTTTGTTATTCCGTTTTTGGAATTATATATTTCAATGAGCTTTTTTGCTATGTATATACGGGAAAAGGGCTTTATTTCGGTACTCAAAACAATATATCCTTGAGTTGAAATATTATCTAAATAATTGTAAACACTTTTATTTAGTGGCTCGTAGTTTATTTGTCCCCAAAGGAGGGTGTTAAGAAGTAGTAAGATTTTTATAATTTTTTTATTCATTGGCTTATGTATTGGTTGTTGTTTGCATAATATCGTATCGCTAAGGATTGAGTTTTAGAGCAAAATTTATCTGAATGTTCTTATGAATTCTTTCTTTTGTTCCCGAAAGCGTTCGGGACAAGCTTTGATGCAAAAGAAACAAAAAATCAAGACTGCGAAAATATTTCTAAAATTTGATTCGTTACGCTACGAAAAGTGAACTCCACCAAAGAGCGGTGTCAAACAGCACTTTTCGCTTAACGCTTCACTTCTCAAATTTCATAACGAAATATTTTCAAGGTCAGGTTGAAAACGAAAAACTGCTTACAATAAATTTTTCCACCTATGATTTCTATAATAATGGAGTGCTAATGATTGCTACAATAATATAGCTCCGCTGGAACTTTAAGAATGAAACTTTTGCGGGGTTACCATAATGTCCCCATAGGGACAAGCTGTTCAATCTGCATTTCACTGAGCTTGCCGAAGTGTGCTATATTTTAGTTTTCCATATGATTAAATTCTGGAACAATCTCTTTAAATAGGCTAAGCATTTCGGCTTTTTCACTATTGTTATTGATTGCCTTTTTCACTAACTCACAGCTCAATTCTTCAAAATTTGGATTAACCCACTTTGCAGCATTCACGGCTAAATATATTTTTAGATGTTTAGTTCTTGCATATTGCTCTGTTTCCAAAAACAATTCTTCAAATAGTTTTTCACCAGGTCTTAGCCCAGTAATTTCAATATCAATATCCTCGCCAAATTTTAGTCCAGAAAATTTAATCATATCCTTAGCTAAGTCAATAATTTTAACTGGCTCTCCCATATCTAGAACAAATATTTCGCCACCGTTGCTTAGAGTAGAAGATTGAAGCACCAACTGAACTGCTTCCGGAATTGTCATAAAATATCTTTTAATTTCTGGATGTGTTATCTTTATTGGTCCGCCTAACTCTATTTGCTTACTAAAAATTCCAACAACACTACCTCTACTACCAAGAACATTCCCAAAACGAACTGCACAAAAAGCTTTTTTATGTTTAATTGCGGCATTAAGAACAACCATTTCCGCCATTCTTTTGCTTGCACCCATTATATTTGTTGGGTTAACCGCCTTATCTGAAGATATTAGCACAAACTTATCAATATTAAACTTAACCGCCATGCTAACAATATTTTTTGTACCAAGTACGTTGTTTGTCACGGCTTCTTCAACATTGCCTTCCATTAAAGGTACGTGCTTATGAGCGGCTGCGTGAAAAATAAGCTTTGGTCTATACATTTCAAAAATTTGCTCCAATCGCTTCTCGTTTCTAATATCGGCAATAATTGAAACAACATTTTTATTGCTATGCGAAATACTCCCTAATATTTCTTGTTCTATTTCAAAAACAGAATTTTCTCCGTGTCCCAACAAAATCACTTGCTTAGGATTAAACGAAAGCACTTGTCGCACCAATTCACTACCTATTGAACCACCAGCTCCTGAAACAAGAACAATATTATTAGAAATCAATAATCTTATATCGTCAGTATTGGTTTCTATTTGTTCGCGTCTTAACAAATCCTCAAGTTTAATTTTTCTAATTGCGCTAACATTAACTGATCCATTAATTATATTCTGTAATGAAGGAACTGTTAAAGCATCTATTCCTAAAGCACGGCAATCTTCATAGATTTCTTTTATTTTACTACCTGGGGCGGTGGGCATGGCAATAATTACTTTTTTAACTTTCAACTTTGAAGCTATTTTCTTTAGCTCACTTATTCCGCCAAGTATTGGAATTCCCTTTATTCGTAGCTTAATTTTATTGCTGTCATCATCTAAGAATCCAACAATCCGGCCAAAAGAAGGGGATCGCAATAATTCAGTTAACACAATTAATCCAGTTTGACCGGCACCAACTATCAGTACATTTGTAGCACCTTCTTTATTTTCCATTCTGTAGCCCATTGCTTCAAAGAGCCGCGAACTAAATCTTGAAATAGAGACAAAAGAAACGCTAACTATTGTATCAAGTATTGGAAGCGTATAGGGGAACTGCCCGGCTATTCTTATTCCTAAAAACTTTATTAAAACAAAAACAAATATCTCCGATAGTAGTATAAAGAACCCGGAAAAGACAATTCTTGCCAATTCGTCAACACTTGCTTTACTCCAAATTCTATTGTATAGCCCAAAAAAGTAAAATATACCTACTTTTAACACTAATAGTACCAATGTTAAAACAGCAAACTTTTCCCAACCAACAACAATATCTAAATCGCCTTCCAATCTTAAAAATAGTGCTATCGTTGGTGAAACTAATAGTACAATAATATCATGAATAAGAAAATGTCTATTCTTTAAATTACTAATGTAATTGAAAAACTGAGTTGTTCGCATAATATTTATTTTAACCGTGTTTATTTAAAATTTAATAAAATTTTCTCTTAGTTACGAGATTAGAGAACAGAAAAGACAGAAGGCACATGAATAAAGACAAAAGATACAAACTGTACCAATGACACTGGCAAGACAAAAAAAACAAGAGCAACTCACCCTAAATCCCTCTCTTAAAAATAGAGGGACTTGTTTTTTCTTTCACACACAGAATGCTATTCTGTGCTACGAAAACATTCCGTTCTTATCTGCTATTTCTGTTAAACCTGTCCGCCGTCTTGTTGGGTGGATCCGCGCTTGCACTGAGCTTTCCGAAGTGTGCTTTTTTTTAAAACTTGCCACTAAAGCTAAAAAAGGAACTCGTTTACCCTAATGTCCACA